>JAEEGL014667292.1_pt1 | contig 71951 bp, 65 predicted proteins | sample 9134231 | NCBI WGS metagenome assembly JAEEGL01 (sample SAMN16246548, study PRJNA631951) | gut metagenome | biome: gut microbiome; feature: rumen; material: fiber-attached | host: Bos | place: Iran: Karaj | collected 2018-10
AGGTCAAGACAATCGCGCCAGGCGTAAATTTAAGACGATAGGTTAAAACCTCTCGTCTTAAATTTTTGTTTTGGCAGGCGATTTGACGGCCAAATGCGCAAGCATTTTATCGCGTTCGGCGGATTTTTTGCAGAGAGCGGAGGATTTTTACGAAAAGCACGCAAGTGCTTTGAAGTAAAATCCGTAGACTCGTTTAACGCAAAAAATCCAAGAAGAATCGCGCCAGGCGTAAATTAAAAGAGGTCAGTTAATTTGACCTCTTTTAATATTATGTTGATTTTGATAAAATTTGTGATATCAAGAAAGAATAAAGGAGTATTATATGAAAATAGCAGCTATCAGCTTTAAGGGAAAACCTGAAAACTATTGTGTAATAGATAAATATCTTTCCCGTTCTGCCCAACCCCAGAAAGAAGATTTCACCTGGCTGAAAGAGCAGGGAGTTACGGATGTTTTCAATTTCCGAACAATGATAGTATCAGGTTTAGATTTCAATGAAGAAGAAGTTGTTAAAAGTTTAGGGATGAAATATCACAATATTCCATCTGTTTCAAGATATCCAAAAGAAGAAAATGTCGATATTTTCTTAAAGGAAGTAGATGAGGTCATAAAATCCGGCGGTAAAGCACACATCCATTGCAAAGCCGGCGCGGACAGAACCGGAATGTACGCATATATTTATAAATCACTTAAGGTTATAGGTGGAGAGGGCATCTGCGGAAGACTCGGAAACCAGATAGAAATGATACGACTGGGACATGATTTGGAACTTTATCCCGATTTGTTACCATGGACAAATAAACTCATTAATAAGTTGTTAAACTCCTTAAAATAGCTAGCCGACCGGCTTTTTATATTTAAGCTACATTCTCAAGCAACCAAGTTCGAAACTCGTCAACTCTGGGGTATTTTTTGCGACAAGAATTAAGATTTACAAAATAAGATTATAGTATCAATACTTTACCCGCTCTTATATTGGACAATACTATATTATCGCACCTTACTCAGCAATTCTTTTGCCGTCTCCAATTGAATATCAGTATTTGATGTTGAACTCATATAAAAGTCAAAATCACTACCTATCTCAACATCCGGTTTTATTCCCATTTTATTAATATCAGTTCCATTTGGAGTAAGGTACTTCGCAACAGTTACGTTTAATCCGGTTCTGTTTGGCAGAGGAACTACTTTTTGAACGAGTCCTTTCCCGAACGTCTTTTTCCCTACTAAAGTTGCCTTATGAGTATCTTTCAAGGCGCCTGAAAGTATTTCACTCGCACTTGCACTCGCCCCATTAACAAGCACAATAATCGGTTTGTCAACAATATCTTTATTTGGAGCAGCATTTATAACTTTTTTAATACCATTTCTGTATATAATTTCAACAATTTCCCCATTTTGAATAAACATATTTGCAATAAATACCGCATTATCCAACAATCCGCCGGTGTTTCCTCTAAGATCAATAATTATTGAATCCGCATTTTTAGTATTTTCCAGAGCTTCCATAAATTCATTGGGAGTAGATTCACCCATAAAGCTTACAATCTGAATATAGCCTATATGATTGTCTATCATGGAACTTTTTACGTTCTTAATCTTTATTTCTTTTCGTTTTATTTTTTTATTAATTTTTTTATTATCTCTTAGAATTGTTAATTCTACAACACTATTCTCCGGTCCTCTCACGAGAGCGGCAACATCGGAAACATTCATACCGTTAATTTCTTTACCATCTACAGCAGTAATTATGTCTCCTTGTTTTAATTGTGCAAAATCAGCGGGAGTAGAAGGTATTACATTGAAAATTTCTATTTTCCCGGCATTGGAATATATATTTACACCAATCCCGTATATTTTGGAAGTTATTGAGGTTGTTAATTCCTCAAAATCTTTTCTTGTCAGGAATCTGGTATAGGGCTCATCTAAACTTGCTATCATACTATCAATAGCGACTTTTGCATCTTCGTCCGTTTTAATTTTACTCTGATAACGCATTTTCCATCTTGACCAGTCCTGATGATTAAGTGTTGGATCATAATAGTCCTTAGCTATAACTTTCCAAGTTCTGTCAAAAAACCTTTGAGGCTGCATTATTTCGTCATTGTATAATCCTTGGGTTGAAAAATAAGTATTTGCACGATTAAACGCATTTAAAAATATCTTATTAAACATTACCAAAATGAGTATTAATAATAAAGGTATAACAAACTTTTTTACTCTCATATGTTAATTTAACCTCAATAATGAAATCTTATCAACATACATTTACTTAGACGGCATGCCTATTATTATTTCATTGAGCATTATAACCCGGAGAAGTTAGAGGCAAATTTTTGTATCCCGGGTTAGAATATACCGTTTTTTTTATGTACTTGCTTGTATTATATCCTTTTTCCAACAATTGTTTTAACACATTTTCTCTGGCCACCAAAGCCGATTCAGGATTATCGGATTCGGGATATCTTTTTACCATCTCGGCCCAAACGGTTGCTTCCATTGTCCAGGCGTACGTTTCTTCACTGAGTGAATTATATTCATCCTGATGTAAAGCTTCATGTGCCAATAATGCAGCAAGAGCTGCCGGCGGTGCGTTTTCATGCTTAGGGTTTATATAAATGTATAGTTTATTTTTTCTCTTCCAACCGACAGCATCAAAACTTGCATATGCTTCGTTCAATTCCGAAAGATTCTTAAACGATATTTTAATCGGATATTGAGTTAAATTATAGCCCATTATAGCATTCCTTGAATAGTCTGCTGTTGAACCCTTCATCATATCAAGCGCAACAAATATAATTTCATCATTTGCAACTTTTTTATATTCTTTTGAAAGCTGTTCCATATATTCCGGAGTGTATTTCTCAGGTAATGCAATATCACCCGGTATAGGATTAATCTGTGCTCCTAAAACTTCTGTAACTGCAAAAAATAACATAAAGATTAATATTTTTAAATTTTTCATTCAGCCATCCCTCATTTATTACATTATATACTTTTACTCAAAATAATGTCAAAATTATGTTTAATACACCTAATCAAAAAAAGGACAGGTTAAAACCTGTCCTTTTTTTATTTAATCAATTTATACTACAAAGAGAGCGTAAAGTCTTCTTCTTCAGGAAGCACATTCGGTACATTCAACATCCATTCCTTTGCTTTGGGAGAAGCTTTCGCCCAGTTTACAGACATTAAAGCTCTTTGTACCCACAATAATTCTTTGAAAAATTCATATTGCGAATTTAGAGCATCGTTCTTTGCTTTGAAATACAAATCTTGAGCATCAACAAGCTGATTAATAGGAGCGTTACCAACTAAATATCTTGCTTTTACCATTTGATAGTTCTCTGCCTCTGCAAATAAAGCCTTGTACGATTTTTCAATCATAAAGTATTTTGCAATAGCTCTGTTAACGACTTCCCTAATTGTCATTTCAAGGGTAGTATCAACTTCTTCTAAGTAAGCTTTCAGTTCATTTAATTCGGCCTTGCACCTTGCTATTTCAGCAATTTTGTGACCACCTTCAATTGGTTTCCATTGAGCTGCTAAAAGCACTCTTGTCGAATGTTTATCAAGGCTCAACCAAGGCGTATTCATCCAAGCATCGCCAAAAGCTTGAGCGCCTGCACCAACTGCGCCAGCAGTTGTTGTTAATATTGATTGTGCGGCAGCATTAGTGGCAGCAGCTTGTGCGGCTGCATTAATTGAATCAGGAGTTGCTCCCGGCTGTTGCGCCGCAGTTGCGGCAGCAGCTTGTGCAGCAGTCTGTGCAGCAGCTTGTGCATCGGCTTGAGCATTCTGCATTCCTCTTGCCTGCGCTTCATTAGCCTTTGCAGAAGCAGTAATTGCCTTCAATTGGTTATGTCCGCCACTTTCATACGGTAATTGTCTGTCAAATTGTGTTGTGTACTCCAATGAAAGTTTTGCATTCGGCAGGAAGAATTTTTGCCCGTAATTTGCCATCTCTGCTTTCTTCATTGCAATAGCAGCCTTCAATTTAACTGTCTCAGGAGACATATATTTTGTTTCTTCAACAAGCATATCCGTAAACTTACTAAGTTTTTTGGGATCTCTCACGTGGTCAATAATATGAATATCGGAAGAGAAGAATGAAGGATCACTTGCTGTCAAAGGAGCAAATTCAAAATCTTGCTTCTGATCCTTGTTTAACAACTTGTTAACATGCACTTTAATATTTTTTAATTCAGCTTGCATACCAAGTAATCTTTTTTCTTCTTCACTTACCTGCCCTGCCCATCGCATAATTTCTTCATTACCGCATTTACCCGTTTTTTGTCTTACACGAGCCATTGCAAGATTTTCTCTTGTTTCCTGCAATTCTTCGGTTTGAACCTTAATTGCATTTTCCAGCATCAAAGCATCAACGTATAAAAATGCCGTATTCAATTCCGTATTAGCTTTAGATAGTGCGTTTTCAGCTTTATCAAATTTTAGTTTTTTGTGCTTAACTATAATATTTGTGACCAAATCAGGAGAGTACAATACTTGATCCATACCGACTGTAAACAAGCCAACTCTTTCGGGCGTACTTGCATACGAACTTGCATAAGCTCCATTATAATTCTGGTGAGCCAAATCTATTCTTAATGTTGGCAGATACCTCAAATAAGCACTCGCTAAAGAACGTCTTGCCGCACTTACCAGGAAGTCTTTCCGTTTTATATCAAGGTTCCCTTCATCTAATGCATCCAATAGAGAACCTAATGTATACTTAGGAAGTTCTTTATTTGAAATAATCATACAGTTGTTTAACAATCTCAAAGGTGGTGTATAACCAACTGCTTCTCCTGCATCTGAGTTATAAAATAACACCTTATCGTCATAAAAAGGTATTTTTTCCTCTTTAACCGCTTGTCCGTGAAGTACACCATGAATGTTAAAAGAAGTAGCTTCGGCAAGCTTTTTATCTACATTGAAAGTAGACGCACCCAGCATTGCCCCTAATGCAACATCCTCCTTACCTACGGTAGAATAAGACGGTAATTTCTTACTGTTTATATATTGGTAAACTTCTTTTCTCTGTGCTTGGGTTAAATTAAACAAAGGAGTAACAAAAACAGAGTCAACATCCTTTGGCATTTTTGCTAAAGAAGCTTTGACATCTAAATTAACCGGAACGAGTGCAAAATCGATATTGCAATTTTTTTCTTTTAATCTTTTTGCTATTATTGCATTCCAATCCTGATGCATTTTGTAATAATTTTCATTTATTAACACTGCGGTCCTTTTACTTCCGGGAACAAGAGCCTGAAATGTAACAAAATCATTAACTGACTGCTGAACCGGATTAAAGAATTTATCTCCAAAATCTCTTAAACCATACTGGTCAATCGTCACAACATATTTTTGTTTATTTGGTTTATTTGCATAATAGTCACTTGACATAAAACCAAGTGAAATAATCATCCTTGCCCTTGATGCCAATGCTTTATCAGAAACCGCTTTTGCACCTGCTTCAGTCCAATTACCGGTAAAAATTAAATCTTTAGGAAAAGATGCTTTGAAATCCGGCAAAAGTGACATTGTGATTACTTTTTGGAAAGTACCCAAAACTTCTGCATTTTTATCTGACGGTCCATCAAAAACAAATGCAAGTTCTATAGATTTTGCATTCGGTGCAGCTTGTAATTTGGGTTGGGGCGGTTTTGGCATATTTGGATTCGGGTTCGCCGCCATTACTGATAATCCCGTATACATATAGAAAAACATCAATAGCAATATACCGCTTAAAAACTTTTTCATATCTCTCACTCCATAAAATTTCATTTACGAATGCTAATTTAAATGAAAAAATAAATCCTGTCAATAAGTTTAAAATTAAATTTACAATTGGGTTGAAAATATTAAACATTTGTTTAACAATTAAAGAATGAAAAAAATTGATGACGAAAATACAAAAGACAGAATTCTTAAAATTGCAACAAAGTTGTTTGCGCAAAAAGGTTATGACGGAACAAGTATACGAGATATAGTGAAAGCTGCAAATGTCAATGTTGCAATGGTATCATATTATTGGGGCGGAAAAAAAGAATTGTTTCACGGTATTATAAACGAATTAGTTGATACCCAAACAAAATATGCAAAATCCGCACTTGATTTCGCGGTAAATCCAGAGGATTTGCCCAAAAAAGAACAAATTAAACTTATGTACAGAACCGTTGACAAAGCGATAGATTTTTTCTATGGTGATGTACCTTATGAACTACTTACATTTTTGATGCATGGTCAAAAAGAAAAGACCATTTTCGAAAACTTACCGCTGTTTATTTACGGGAAAAAATTATTGGCTGCCATTTTTGATAAGAGAGAAAATGATAAAGAGGTTATATTAACTCTTGTATCTATAATTACGAATATTAATTCTCCAAGATTGATGCCAAATTTATCCCTAACGCTGATGGGACAAAGGACAGTAAGAAAAGAAGACATAAAGATTATTAAAAAAAATATTTATATATATTTGGATGCACTAATAAAAGCACATGGAGTTGCAATTTAAATATATTATATTAGGTAATTTTACTTATAATATTTCAACTTTATATCGAAAAAAAGTAAGTTGTTGTATACTAAAATTAATTAAGAGGGAATGTAATTATGAATTTCGACAAAAAAAAATTATTTATACAACTATTGGCATTCATGGGATTATTATTGTCAATTAAACTGTCATTTATATACTACAATGCAAATTATAATGAATATGCGCTTTCAAGTTTTTGCTCTATAAATGATTTTATTGACTGCGATGGAGTTGCAAAGACCGTTCATTCACAATTTTTAGGTATACCCCTGTCTTATTGGGGAATATTATTATATATAACCATTCTGTTTTTAACAATTGTTGATAAACTAAACAATATCAAGTTTCTTTCATTTTTAAAAGTATTTAAGAATCCGAAATCTTATATAACGTTTTTTGGAACGGTATCATTTTTATGTTCAATGATATTAGCATGCATAAGTTTAAGTATTATAAAAAAACTTTGCATATTATGTTTCGCAACATATTTTATAGATTTAATTATTGCTGTTTTAGCTGCGGACATGAATATCAAAAATGTATTGAGCAGTTTTAAGACAACTATTTTCGATTTTGTGGACGGGGCAAAAACATATCCGAAAACATTTGTTGTTTTGCTTATATTATCAACAAGCTTTCTTGCATATTCAGGAATTACATTAAATTTTGTTCCGAATGTAAAGAGAATGAAATCAATAATGAAATATCGCAAAATAAAATTTAATCCTTACAGAATAAAAGGAAATATTTTAGGAAACCCTGACGGAAAGGTAGTGATTGAACTTTATTCGGATTACGTTTGTCCTTTATGTTACATAAATAATATAATGCTTCACCAAGCGGTGAAAGAATATAAAAACATTAAAGTTATTCATCATAATTATCCCTTTGATAAAGAGTGCAATCCCTATATTATGATTAACATGCATCCGAATGCATGCTTTATGTCAAAAGCTGCTATTGCTGCTAAAAATCAAGAAAATTATTGGGAAATGAGTTCGCTTCTATATGAAAATCAGCCGAAGAAAAAAGAAGATTTGTTAAAGTTGGCAGAAAAACTTAATTTTGATTCAAAAAAATTCCTGCAAGATGTAGATTCAGCAGAAACATATAATGAATTGAAACACGAAATTAACGATTCACAAAAAATGGAAATAGATGCTACACCGACAATGATAATTAACGGAGAAAAAGTTGTTGGAGTAAAGCCATATTACCAATTAAAAGAAATACTGGAAAAACATGGAGCCGAAAAATAAAAAAATTCTTTTACATGCCTGCTGCGGAATATGTTCGGGGTATCCAATAAATTTGCTTAAAGAAATGGGATATGAGGTGTTTGTGTATTTTTGTAATCCGAACATAGATACAGAAGCGGAATTTGCAAGACGTCTGGAAGCTCAGAGAATTGTCTGCAATACATATAACGTCCAATTAATAGTTGAACCTTATAATCATAACGAATACTTGGAAGATATAAAAGGATTAGAAAACGAGCCGGAAAAAGGTAGACGATGCGACAAGTGCATCGAATTGAGACTAATTAAGGCAGCCAAGAAGGCAAAAGAGCTTGATATAGATGTATTTACTACGTCATTAGTTATAAGTCCGCATAAAAATTACGAAAAAATAACAGAACTGGGGGGGGTGCTTGCAGAAAATAACGGTATAGAATATTTACCTCAAAATTTTAGAAAACAAGATGGCTTTTTGAAAACAAATAAAATTGCAAGAGAATTAAATTTATACAGACAGAACTATTGCGGATGTGAATTTGCAAAGGTGTAAAATAAAAGTATACATTTCTTTAACGTCATGGTAATATAATATATAGTGGGAAATAATATGAATTATAAAATAATTTCAAAAAGAGAGCTTTGTGCGAATCAATACGAGTTGGTTATTGAGGCTCCGTATGTTGTCAGAAATGCAAAAGCCGGACAATTTATAATTTTGCGTGCGGAAGAAAACGGGGAACGTATTCCGTTAACTATTGCAGATGTTGATAAGGAATCCGGATTGCTGACGATTGTCTTTATGGCAGTCGGGTATACAACAAAGAAGTTGGCGCAATTGAATGAAGGTGATTGTGTTGTTGATTTAGCCGGTCCCCTTGGACAGCCTACTCATATAAAAAAATATGGTACCGTGGTTTGTCTTGCCGGCGGCTATGGCGCTGCTCCATGTTACCTTATATCCAAAGCGTTTAAGGATGCCGGAAATAAGGTGTATATGATAATGGGGGCAAGGAATAAAGATTTGATATTCTGGCAAGATAAAATGAGAAGTGCATGCACAGAATTATTTATAACAACTGATGACGGTTCATTAGGAGAAAAAGGATTTGTAACACAAGTCCTTGAAAGAATAATGAACTCAGAAAATATTAATTATGCTATAGCAGTTGGGCCTATGCCTATGATGAGGGCTGTAGCTGAAATGACCAGAGGTAAAGGCATTTATACCGAGGCAAGCATGAATCCGATTATGGTTGATGGTACGGGCATGTGCGGTGCATGCAGATTAACTGTTGGTGGAGAAACAAAGTTCGCTTGTGTCGACGGTCCGGATTTTGATGCTCACAAAATTGACTTTGACGAAGTAATAAATCGTTGTAAAATATATAAAGATGAGGAGCGAAAACGTTCCGAAAATTGCAATTTGTTAAAAATAGAAAAATAACTTATATAGGAGAGGTAGAATGGCACAAGAAAAATTTATTCCTTTATGTCCACTGATGAGCGTAGGTTCACAGGTAGAAATTGTGTGCATGCAAGAAAACTGTGCATGGTACCTTAAAAATTACAAAATATGCTCGGTATACATGATGGCTCATAATTCAATGCTTGATGTTCAGGCTAAGCAAAGAGCAGCTAAACAGGGTTCATAGATATTTAGAGCCGGTTATAATAACCGGCTCTAAGTTTTTATAGGGAGGGAATAATGAATAATACAGTTGTAATCGGTGCGCAATGGGGAGACGAGGGAAAAGCTAAAATTACCGATTTGTTGGCTCAAAAAGCCGATTTAATAATAAGATATCAAGGCGGATGTAATGCTGGACATACAGTTGTAGTTAACAGTAACACTTATAAGTTTCACCTTATTCCGTCCGGAATTTTGTATCCTAATACTACGTGTTTTATTGGTGCGGGTACGGTTATTCATCCTGAGTCGTTTGAAAAAGAGCTTAATGAGTTAAAATCGCAAGGAGTAAAGTTTGACGGTTTAAAAATATCTCCGCTTGCAACTATTACGATGCCATATAATATTGAAGTTGATGGCTGGAGTGAAAATAATGCAGGCAAAGGTAAAATCGGAACAACCAAAAGAGGTATAGGCCCGACATACACGGATAAAATGGCTCGCTGCGCTTTTAAAATACAAGATTTATATTCTTTTGAAGCGCTTAATGAAAAAATAGACATGATAATGCCTCTAAAAAATAAAATGTTGGAAAAAGTATATGGTATCGAACCTTATACTAAAGATTGTATAATTTCTTTATGTGAAAAATATGCCGAGTTATTTAAACCTTATGTCTGTTTTGACTGGCAGGATATGTTAAACCGATTCAAAGATAAATCTATTTTATTTGAAGGTGCACAAGGCGTTATGCTTGATATAGATTACGGAACATATCCTTTTGTGACCAGTTCAAATCCGATTGCCGGTGGGGCTGCTACAGGGAGCGGATACGGGCCTACAATGATAAAAGAAGTTGTTGGTGTCGCTAAAGCATATGTAACCAGAGTAGGAGAAGGCCCTTTTGTCAGTGAACTTACAGATGAAACAGGTAAAAAAATTCAGGAAATTGGGCATGAATTTGGAGTAACAACCGGAAGACCAAGACGTTGTGGCTGGTTTGATGCCGTAACAATGAGATATTCTGTTCTTGTGGGAGGAATTACTAAAGTTGCACTAACGAAGATTGATGTTTTTGATACATTTGATGAGATAAAAATCTGTGTAGCGTATAAAGATTGCAGAAATGATAAAGTTTATACATCATACCCAACAGACGTATTTATTCACAAATATTTAGAACCGATATATGAAACCATGCCGGGTTGGAAAACGTCTTTATCTGATATCAGAAACTATGAAGAGCTGCCTGAAAATGCGAAGAAATATATTGCAAAAATCGAAGATTTAATTGGAGCACCGGTTGGTATATTATCAGTTGGCCCTGACAGAGAGCAGACTATATTTGTTAATAAATAATTCAATAAAAAAATGGAGTTATAGATTAAATATCTCCATCTTTTTGTATTTCTAAATTTAGTGCTTGCACTATTGCTTTATTAATAAACTTGCACCAATTACTCCGGCTGTATTCCCAAGCTGAGCAGGCACAATTTCTACTGCTTCTTTTTGGATTGTCATTGCACGTTTTTGGATAGTTTCTCTAATCGGATCAAAAAGAATATCTCCCGCTTCGGCAACTCCTCCCCCGATAATAATTTTTTCAGGGTTTAGAAGATTAACAACGCTCGTGAGTCCCATACCTATATATTCACCCATAATTCTAAATATTTGTTTTGCAACCGGATCACCTTCTTTTGCGGCTACTGCAACAATATAAGGAGTGATTTCAGGGTTCGCTAATTCTCTGTACTTGGTAGATTTTCCCCCTTTTATGTATTCTTCTGCAAGCGCAACAATAGAAGGTCCTGATGCATAAGCTTCCAAACACCCTCTGTCACCACACCCGCAAAGCGGACCGCCTTGCATATTTAATTTTATATGTCCCAGTTCGCCGGCTGCGTTTGATGCTCCTCTCACAAGCTTTCCGTTAATTACAAGTCCTGATCCAATACCTGTGCCAACAGTAATACAAACAAGATTTTGGCAACCAACTCCTGCTCCGTAATTAAGTTCGCCTAAAGCTGCTGTCCTCACATCATTATCGACACGGGTTGGAATTCCAAATTCTTTTTCCATGATTTCTGCAATTGGAACGTTAACCCAGCCGGGAATATTTGGGGCAAGTCTAACGACACCATTTTGACAATCAATTTGTCCGGGAAATCCAAATCCCATTCCTTCAATATTCTTAGGTTCAAGCTTCGTTTCTTTGAGTAAATCTTTTATAGCATCCTTCATGCTGTTAATTGTATATTCATAACCCATCTCGGCTCGTGTCGGAATGGAATTCGAGTATATAATTTTACCTTTATCACTCACCAGTGCTATTTTAACATTCGTCCCGCCAACATCTATACCTATTCTTTGCCCCATCTTTTTCTCCTTGCTATCCATGAAAACACTGTTACAGTAATAATCTAACATAAAAGCCTTCATTAATAAAGAAAAATTTGATTAATTAGTTAAATAACCGTTCTGAATCTCATCGGCATGTACAGTGCTATATCGTCAACAAGTTTTTTCTCAAATTCTTCCGTATAATTTAAAACAGCTTTATGCGCTGATGAAAGGCCCTTATATATCCAATTCGCAAAAAGATAATCATATGATTCAGAATCTGAATTCCCGAGATTAAGTTTACATTTCGGATCTAACAACTTAATTGCATGCAAAAAACGATTTGTTCTGAGATTTCCGCTCTCACATCCAGTAAAAACATTACCCTCTCGTAATGATTTAACAGTTGATATAAAATTTTCATACGAAAAGTTTTCTAAAAAATCTTTTTTTGCTTTTGGGTCTTGAAATGTAGTTGGAGTGTATACGTGTAACCAATCCATGTCATTTTCACGGCAAGCTTTTGATATGTCACATTCTGACGGATTACATAGCACAATCATTTTTTTTATACCATTTTCTTTTAATTCTTTCACATGATTGGAAGCTGATTCCATTCCTCCTTTATAACAATTATTTCCTATATATTTTGCAGCACTTATTTTCATTTGCTTTATATGTTCATCTGATATTTCTATACCGGAGTCTTTTCTGTAACACGAAAAGTCTAATTCAGTCACATTATTAATCCTATCCCTTTTATCCATATGATAAAAAATCGAATTTTCATCATAATCGTCTTCCCAAAGCGTCGCTTTAAAAACACAATTTTTTTGTTTATTAATCATTAAAGAATAAAAGTTGCTACTTACACCACAATTCATCAATGTTGAAATTCGCATATAGACCCCTTTCAACGTTATTAAAACACATAAAAATGTTTTTTGCTATTCAATAAATAAAATCCGACAGTTGGGGAATACAAAGAAAAATATTTGCCATTGTAGAATAATTCTGTCATATGGAAAATATAAAATCTTACTACAGTAGTTTAGATTTGGATACTAATTTATTGGATATGATTTTTAAATTTTATCCGGAAGGAATTGCATGCAAAGATTCAACTTTGAAATACCTCTTTATCAATCAAAGTTATTGCAAAATATTCTCAGTCACAAATTCACTTGATATATTGGCAGCGGAACAAAATAAATTCTTATCAAAACAGAATATAAAACTTATACACGATGCGGATGAAGAAATAAGGAAAAATCTATACCCGCTAAATTATATTTTAAATACCAACAGAGATAAAATAATAAGCATAACTTCATCTCCAATTACAAAGGATTCTGAATTTATAGGAATTATTTCTTGCGTAAAAGATATAACCCAGGAAGAGCATTTAAAAGAAGGCTTCGTAAAAAGGCATTTTCAACATATTAATAATGAAAAAAATCTTCAGGCACAAAGAGAAACTTTTGTTGCATCAATAGGACATGATTTAAAAAATCCTACAATTGCTCAAATAAGAAGTCTGGAATTAATGTTAAACGGAACCTTTGGCAAACTGACGGGCGAACAGTCTGAGCTTTTAAATATGATATTAGATTCTTGCCGATACATGAACGGAATGCTTTCTTCGCTTTTGGCTACTTACAGAAATTATGGCGGTGCAGTTAAGCTGCATTTTGAAGAATTCTCTATGTCTTATCTTGTAAACGAATGTATTTCAGAGATGATGTATGTTGCAAGAGATAAGAATTTAATCATAAAAAGCAATTTTGAAAACGAAAATACGGTTTATGCAGACAGAGTTCAAATAAAGCGTGTTGTTATGAACCTCTTATCAAATGCAATAAAATACGCATACAAAAATACGGATTTGGTAATTTCAGTTCATAATGATTTTGAGAATGTAAATTTTCAATTCGAAAACAAAAGCCCCTATATTCCTGAAGAAAAACAAAAAACAATTTTCGCCAGATATGTTTCTTATGCAGGAATTCATAAAGAGCTTGGTATAGGTCTCGGTTTATATGCTTCAAAAAAAATAATCGAAAGCCACCATGGCGAAATATATGTTAAAAGTTATAAAGACGACAGGAATATTTTCGGATTCAGAATTCCAGTGAAACAGAAAAATAATTGTGTAAAAGAAGTGCTATTATAACTTATTTAGCTACCCATTTTTCCCCACTTGCATTTAAAAATACTTTATTATAATATATTTTCATCGGACTGCCGAAAAACGCTTTTTAGTGAGCAAAAATTAATTCGGTAAGCGATGAGCACCCGGGGGCAAGTAAAGGGTTCTTGGTACAAATATCACGAATAATGTAATGGTAATGAAGATACTATGGTTAGAGTAATTGCAACAATAGGTTGACCAATGTACCGAAAAACTTTAAACTACTCCCCAAGAGAAAAGGAAGAAAACTATGAACACAGATCCGATAGCAGATATGCTAACAAGAATCAGAAACGCTAATGTTGTTTCTCATCCGTCTGTTGAAATGCCGTCTTCAAAGTTGAAAGTAGCTTTGGCTAAGCTTTTGAAAGAAGAAGGTTTTATTTCTGATTATTCAGAAAAAGTTGACGGGCACTTTAAAACTCTTTCAATCGAGTTAAAGTATGATGAGTCAAACAAGCCGGTCATTTCAAAACTTCAAAGAGTTTCAAGACCGGGGTTAAGAAGCTACTGCAAAGCTAAAAACTTACCTCAAGTACTTGGCGGTATGGGTATTGCGGTTGTTTCTACAAGCAAGGGCTTGTTAACAGACCGTAAAGCAAGAAAAGAAAACTTAGGCGGCGAAGTTCTTTGCTATATTTACTAGTACTTATTGAATAAGCATATGCGACAAATGTGAATTTTTAAAACGAACTTATTCACTTATTCACTTTATGAAAACACAGGTTATTGACAGAAAGCCTGTAGAAAAGGAGAAAAATTATGTCACGTATAGGAAAAAAACCAATTGAGATTCCTGCGGGAGTCGAAGTTAAGATAGAAGGTAACCTTGTAACCGTAAAAGGGCCGAAAGGGACTGAATCTGTTTCTTTCAGAGATGAAGTTAAGGTTTCCGTTCAAGAAAATCATATTGTAGTTGAACCAAATTCTGATGACAGAAAAACCGGTGCACTTCACGGACTTTTCAGAACATTGATTGCAAATGCCGTAAAGGGTGTTCATGAAGGTTTTGAAAAGAAGCTTGAGATTGTCGGTGTAGGTTATCGTGCTAATATGGAAGGTTCAAACTTAAATATGGCGCTCGGGTATTCACATCCGGTTATTGTTGTTCCGCCTGCCGGTATTACTTTAAGCGTTGAAGCTAATACTAAGATTACAGTTAAAGGTTCAAACAAACAAACTGTTGGCGATGTAGCAGCATATATCAGAAGCAAACGTCCTCCTGAAGTATACAAAGGAAAAGGTGTTAAATACGAAGGCGAATACATCAGACGTAAAGCCGGCAAAGCAGGTAAGAAATAGTATATAATTCACGAATCACGAGTCACGATTCACGAAAATAATTACATGTGAAGGGCGTTAAGCCCGCCAAAGCAGTAAGAAAGAAGGAAAAAATGATTAAACAAGAAACAAGAAAACCAAGAGTACAAAAAAGACATCAAACAATCAGAGTGAAAATATCCGGGACCGGTGAATTCCCAAGATTGGCCGTTTACAGAAGTACAAAACATATTTATGCACAATTAATTGATGATGAAAAACATGTAACAATTGCATCAGCATCATCTGTAGATAAAGATCTTAAGGAAAAATTGGCACATGGCGGTAATATAGAAGCTGCAAAAGTTGTAGGTGAAGCTATTGCCAAGAAAGCTAAAAAAGCAGGCATTGAATGTGTTGTATTTGACAGAGGAGGATTCCTCTATCACGGCAGAATCGCAGCATTGGCTGACGCTGCCAGAGAAGCAGGTTTGATGTTCTAAGAAATATCGATAAATATGGGAAAGAGGATGATTGTGAAATTATCCTCTTTTTCTATTTTATGTTAATAAACCTGAGAAACTCTTTCTTAAATCCACTAAGAGAGTTTTCCCAAACCCCGGCAATACCATTATAATATGGTTTATATGCATCAATTACATTTTGGGGAAGCTCTTTACCGCAATCAAGAGTTTGTGCAATAAACTCTAAATAGTCATCCTGCACTTCCCTGTACTCAATATCTTTGGCTCGCATTTCTTCATCTGCAGCATAGTGAACAAGTGCGTGATATGCACACTCGATATTTGTATCTCTAATGTCAGGAAAAAGTTTTATTGCCTCTCTAACATTCTTCTGACCTGTCAGAACAGAAATAATCAGTCTGCCGACATATCTTCTCTCTTTTAAATTATTCATACTTATATGGGTTTCTAATATTTATATCAAAATCTAAATCTCTCGGCCCTAATTTTGCATCGTATTTTGTCTTGGGACCTTCACTTAAATCAATTGTAATATTTGATGTTTTGTTGGTTGAGGTTGTATTAGCAGGCAGATATTTCTGCAAGCGTCTTTGATAATTAATAGTTTGAGAATTTTTTTTTGCAGAACAACCTGTAAATAATATTCCTGCCATAACTATTCCAAGGCACAACAAAACAATACATGCTTTTTTCATATAAAGCTCCGATGCATTAGGACTACATGTTAATTATAACATTTTTTAAGCTTGATTCAAGATGTTTAGTTTACTATACATTTAAACTTATTCTACATTAGAATAATATCTTTAACTTTTGTTACAAATATTTAAGAATTAAGCAATTTTCGTAAAAAATAATACTTATATAATATATAGGGAAAATACACAATCGGAGAAAAATTATGGCAGTCGGAGCAAGGGATTACATAGACAAGCTTCTTGTAAAAAAGTATGCTGACGAAAAAGTTGATAATCACGAAGCAATGGAGTCAATGATTAATCCTGAAAAAATGCTTGAAACAATGAACGATGTCGCTTCTATTCAGCGAAATATGCTTGCACTTTCCCAAAAATTGGCATGCACATGCTATGCAATTAATGCACGGGCTGCCAGATACAAAAGAGCGAGTGAATAACACGTTAATCAGACCTTGACCACTTTATGCAATCCTTTTGGATTGTCGACATTGCGTTTTAGCTTAAGGGCAATTTCAAGTGCAGTTAGTTGAAGTACTATAACGTTTGCAAAGAGTTGCTGAATTTCATTTTCACATTCAACATTTATATAAAAATCAGGTTTTATTCTTTCGTCATTTATTCCGATTACAGCAAGTTTTGGATTATACTCTGCTTTAATTTGAATAAGATTTTTGACAGAACGTTCAGACGGCTTATCTACAGAAATAAATATTAAAACTGCTTTGTTGTTTAGAACGGCAACATGTCCGTGCATAAATTCGCCAAGAATTGCTGCACTAATATTTTTATATGAAGTTTCTTTGATTTTTAGTGCACCCTCTTTTGCAAGAGAATATGAAATTCCGTCTGCGGTAATTATTATAGTATTTTCTTTTGCAAGATGTTTTGCGAATTCTTTTATATATTTCCTTCTTGCAATGGCTTTTTCCAATATTGCAGGAATATGAAAAAGGGAATCTTTATACTGTTTTGTTTTGCTTTCAGGATCAGATTTCTCAATAAGCTTAAGAGATATTAATATTAAACAAAGCATCTGCGAAGTAAATGATTTTGTCGCCGCAATTCCGTGTTCCATTCCTGCAAAGCATGCGACTCTGTAATCGCAGGAATTCCATATCGTTGAAGTTTCATTGTTTGTAATACAAAGAGTCGGAAGATTCGTTTCTCTTTTTACACGCTCAAGGGATTTCAATGTATCGGAAGTTTCTCCGGACTGTGTAATAAATACATATAATGTATTTTCATCGTGAGGTATAAGATTTTTAATGAGAAATTCGCTCGAATAGATTGCCCTCGTTTCAATTTTTGAAATTTTTTCTACCAAATCCACTGCAAACCTTGCACAATGATATGATGAACCGCTTGCGACAATTACGATTTTTTTTATATTATCGGGTAAATCTATTTTAATTTCACCGGTTTGCGGATCAATATATTTCATCAAAATATAAGGAATAATTTTTGCTTGTTCCTCTATTTCAATTTCCATATAAGTTTTTTTATTCCTAAACAATCTTGCAGCCCTCACACCTGAATATAATAACACAAAATAAACAGAACATTTATATTGTATTTATCGTTATTTGTATATATAATAGTAATTGACTCTAATTATAGCGGGATTAACAATGAAAGATATAATTGTACAGAAGTTTGGAGGAACGTCCGTTGCAGACACGGACAAAATAAAAAATGTTGCAAAGGCCGTAATAAGAGAGAAAGAACTCGGGCATGATGTTGTGGTAGTTGTTTCTGCGATGGGACATACTACTGATTTGCTTGTGAAGCTTGCGAAAGAGATAACTTCAAATCCTTCCTCAAGAGAAATGGACATGCTTCTATCCACAGGTGAGGGAGTCTCGATTGCACTTTTGGCTATGGCACTTCAATCCATGGGATGTGATGCTGTTAGTATGAATGCAATGCAAGTTGGTATAATTACCGAAAAAGTTCACACTAAAGCGAGAATCCTTGAAATAAAAACTGACAAAATAAATCAGTATTTAGAAGAAGGGAAAGTCGTTGTTATCGCAGGATTTCAAGGTGTAACAGATGATTTTGAAATTACAACTCTCGGAAGAGGTGGTTCTGATACATCAGCAGTTGCACTTGCCGGAGCTTTGAAGGCAAAAAGATGCGATATATACACTGATGTTGAAGGTGTCTACACAACCGATCCACGTATTGTTCCATGTGCATCTAAACTGGCACAAATATCTTACGATGAAATGATGGAACTTGCTTGTGACGGTGCAAATGTTATGCACCCTCGTGCTGTAGAAACTGCGATGATACACAAAACTCCGGTGAGAGTGCGGAGTACTTTTAAGTTAGATGATTATGGAACTTTAATATTAGGAGTTGATGAAATGGAACTACATAAACCCGTTACCGGAGTAGCAATTGATCCTGCTCGTATAAGAATAGTAGTTTGCGACGTTCAGGATAATCCTGGTACAGCGGCTATGTTATTTGATGGACTTGCAAAAGAAAACATCTCGGTAGATATGATTATTCAATCGTATGCAAGAAAAGATTTACACACAAATGACATAGCTTTTACAATGGAAAAAGAAGACTTGAATAAAGCTTTAAGAATAATGGAAAATTTAAAACAAGACTTAGGTTACAGCAGAGTTATTGTTGACGAAAAGATTGCAAAGGTATCAATTGTAGGTGCAGGAATGGTCGGCAGACCGGGTATTGCGGCAAAAATGTTCAGGACTTTGGCAAATCTTGGCATCAATATTAAAATGATTGCAACCAGTGATATTAAAATCAGTTGTCTTGTTGATATTGAAAAAGCAAATGAGGCTGTATCTGCTCTGCATAGCGTTTTTGGGCTTGATTCAGACGAAATTGCTGATGTCAAAGGTGATTTACCAAATGTATAGGAGCTATATTATGAAAAAAGTACTTGTATCATTATTTATATTTACGTTTACGGCTTTGGTAGTTTTTGCTGACGGTAAACAAGAGGCTTTAGACTTTTTTAACTCATATGTAAATGCTGCAAATACATACAGTGACTCCGTCGGTGATATGTATTCTCCTTCTGCTAAAATTATTCGCCAGGTGGTAAAACCTGACGGATCAACGGTTGATGTTTCTACGGATACTGCAACATACTTAAGACAATTAAGATTAGGACAGGTCGGAGCTAAATTAAGGCATTATACCAATTCTTATACCAACATAGAAGTAACTCCAATGAGTGACGGGAGATATAAAGTATCGTCCTTAAGGCAACCGTCCGGAGAAACATATAAATTAAAGACATATATGATAGTTAAAAAACAACCCGACGGTAAATGGCTGATTACAGAAGAGATGATGCAGACAAAGGTTCAAACATTTTTAAAATACGCAAAATAAAAAAGACCCTAATGGGTCTTTTTTATTCTATAAAATATTTCTGTAAATTTTATTGTATTCTTCAAGTTTTTCAAAGTCCCAGCCTATATTTTTCATAAGATTATTCTTAATAAGCCTGTTCCAGCTTGAAGGGTTATTATTAAATAAATCTAATGCCTTTACCAGCGTATTTATATATTCATTTGTATTCTCATCTTCGTAAAGCAAATCAGATTTTGTTTTAAAACCGTTACCATCTGCAATATCGTCAAATATATCAATAACCGTATCATTTAATATACCGGCAGAAGAAGTTACAGGAATTGCACCATATTTATATCCGAGAAGGTGTTTTACTGATTTGTCGCAGATTCTGGCAGGATATAAATATATATCAGAACCAGAAAATATTTTAGGTAAATTAACCTCGCCGTTAACATAAACCCACCTGCCTATAAAAATCTTGTTTTCGTACAAAAAATTCACCACAGACTTGATATATTCTTGTTTCAACCCATCTTTTACAGATATAATTATTTGAATATTTTTATTTCTTTCAAAAAGTTTTAAAAGTGTACCAAATAAAATATCTATGCCCTCTGGAAAAATATCTGAATCAGGATTTGCAAATAACAAAGGCGCCTCATAAAATGTATCTAAATAACCATATATCTTGACATTTTCATAATCCTGAAATAATGTTTCATCAATAAAGCCGGTTTTAATTGAGTCAGAACTGAATTCTTTAATTAAAGTTTTTTTATTTTTTACTCGTTCCTGCCTATAGTTCATAATATCAAAATCATTATATATTTTTTTATTTGATATTTCGGAAACTCCAATTGCCGGCTGTATGTAAGCCGATTTATAATAATTATTGTTAATTTCTTTTAAAATTAATGGAGATGCAAGTTTTTTTGAAAAAAGATCATTATAATATGTTTTTGAATACAGTGCCCAAATATCAGATTTTAAAAGTGTATTAAGAAACGGGTAATATTCACTTTGTTCTTTCTTTATAAAGGCTGGAAATAACTTTTTTACTCTGGTATTTAAATGTCTAAATATAATATCTCCTCTATATTGCTGGCTACTGTTTGATTTGTGAAATATTTTATAGTTATCAAAAACCAGATTTATACAATCTTCCATTTTGGGTGTTATGTTTTTAATAGGCAAATTAAATAATTTTGAAATATAATCTTGAATATAAGGGTCTTTGTATATTTTATGCATGCATTTTTTATCGGCTAAATTTATCAAGCTCCAAAATGGTTCTTGTTTTTGATTTTCTAATTTTAAAAAGTTGTCAAATGTCTGCAGAACACATGTATTCGGTAATAATTTTTGCTCAAATTCTGTACCCATGAAAAATGGCAACGTTTCAGAATGAATAATATCCGGTTTAAAATTTTCTTTATTTAAAAAAGATATTGCTATCCTTGCAGCCTTTAAAAATAAAATTGATTTTTCAAATTCAACAATTTCTTCAGAACTTTGCAAATAAGAAAATGCCGGCGAAAATATTCCATATACAACGACATTAGATTCGTCAGGAATGAATTTATATACAATACCCTCCCAGGTCTTGTTTTGCAGAAAAAATTCAAAACTGATTGATGTTTTTTCCAAATCAAAAAATTTATTATTAAAATCTATTGAAAATTTTTTAGTTATTTTTGTATTTTCATCAAAACCTAATAACGGGATCATTAATCTTATATCAAGATCCGGATATTGTTTACGCATTTCAAAAATATAATCTACGGGGGAATCTAATCTTTCGGTATTTGGAACATATGGAGGACAATCGGCTGTTAAATATACAATATTAGTAAAATTTTTGGTTTTTCCAATATTGAAAAGTTTTTTATATATTTTTTTTGCTATTCTATATCTTAATTTTAGATAACGCAATAACTCCTTCCACTCATTGTAAAAGGTTCCTTCTCCGCTGACATATATACTTTTTTTATTATCTAACTCCAACATATCTCCCAATATAAATTGTAATAAAATTTTAAATAAAGCGCAATAAAAAAAAGAATGACTTACCATCATTCTTTTTTTTTATATATTTTTTTAATTATTAAACCATTTCTATAACTTTTTTAGCATTCTTTTCTGCAAGTTCTACAAGGCTTTTGCAAACAGCTATCATAGATATTTCAGAATCAAGTTTATTTACGCAGGAACCGCAGCCAATAGCACTCGCACCTGAAGCAAATGCTAATAATGCAGTAGTCGGATTAATACCTGTTGCTGTCATTATAGGCAATTCAATATTCCTTGAAAGTTCAATTGTGTTAGAGAGTGTCAATTCTGCCCTTTCAACTAAACCTCTTGCCCCATTAGAAGGTTCTGCCGAGAAATGTCCTTCTGTTTGAATTAAATCAACGCCCATGGTTTCCAGTTCTCTTGCAAGGTTAATCTGTTCAGAGATTTCAAGTTCCCCCGGAATTGTTACGCAGAAAAATACATTTGAATCAGAAATCAGTTCAATTGTTCTCTTTGCAAGATTCAAAACTTGAGTGGCAGAGAAACTGCATCCTTTTTTATATAAAGCATCAAAATTACCCAATTCTATTGCATCTGCGCCCAAAGCAACAGCATGCGCCAATTCTTCAGGTACGATTGAAGAAACGAATATCGGTAAAGAAGTAATTTCTCTAATTGTAGAAATGATTTCAGGGTCAGCACAAATATCAACTGCACTTGCACCAGCTGCTTCAGCAGATATTACAACTTTTTTTACTTTATCAATATCAAAATTATCAATACCTGCAATAATTTTTACCGCTCTTTTTTCTTCCAAAGCTCTTTTAAAACTTTCAATTCTTGACATGTTATTCTCCTTTTTTCTTTCTGGTTACTCAATTTCCTGTCTATTATACATTAAAATTTATTCATTGACAATATTCAAAACTCTACCATTTACCTCCCTCTGTTACCAATAGATATTTTTGTGCAATTAAAACAGAATATAACTATGAAAAAATTAATTATTATATTACTAATGTTTACTAAATTGCCTTCATTTGCATTTGACAGAGAAGAACTATCTGTTATTTCAATTTACAAAAAAATAAATCCGGCTATTGTATGTATAGATTCACAAATTAATCGAGGTATGTCATGCGGAACAGGATGCATTATTGATAAATCCGGTGTTATATTGACGAGTGCGCATGTTATTGAATCCGGTAAAAATATTATAGTTACAATGTATAACGGACAAAACTATGAAGCTAGAATTCTTAAACACTTTGATGAATCTGAAGACATAGTTCTCTTAAAAATTGATGTTCCGCAGGAGCTTAAGACTGTAAAATTCGGTGATTCAGAGAAAATAAAAGTCGGTCAAAAAGTTTTAGCGATAGGTAATCCGTTCGGGTTTACCGGAACGCTAACTCAAGGTATAATTTCCAGAATAGATTATGCAAAAAATAGAATCCAGACTGATGCGGCAATAAATCCCGGCTCGTCCGGCGGTCCATTATTAAACAAGCATGGAGAAATAATCGGGATTAATCAGGCGATATTTAATCCGGACAACAACATATCAAATATAGGAATAGGATTTGCGATTCCTATAAATTCAATAAAAGAATATATGAAAAAAGCAGATAAAAATACTATTTAAACAATTCCCTGTGCAAGCATTGCATCTGCAAGTTTTTGGAATGCAGCCATATTTGCGCCCGCCACATAGTTTTTAGGACAACCGTATTTTTCTGCATTTTCGTTGCAAGCATTGAAAATATTTATCATAATTTTTTCGAGTTTATTTTCAACTTCTTCAAAAGTATAATAGTATCTCATGCTATTTTGTGACATTTCTATTGCGGATGTTGCGACACCGCCTGCGTTGGCAGCCTTTGCAGGTGCAACGAGGATACCTTTTTCAATAAAATAATCTAACGCTTCTTGAGTAGTAGGCATATTTGCACCTTCTCCGACTGCAATAACACCATTCTCAACAAGTTTTTTTGCCGAATTTAAGTTCAATTCGTTTTGAGTTGCACAAGGAAGCGCAATATCTGTTTTAATTCCCCATATTGGTGAATCATCACTTGTTTTTTCAATATATTCAGATTCCGGATGAACTCTTAAATATTCCTTAATTCTTCCACGCTTAACCTCTTTTATTTGTTTGATAAGAGGTAAATCGATACCGTTTTTATCGTAAATACAACCGTTAGAATCGCTCATCCCAACAACTTTTGCTCCAAAAGCAGTTGCTTTTTCACAAGCATATATGGCGACATTCCCCGAACCTGAAATAGTAACGATTTTGCCGTTCAAATCATGGCCGTTCGTTTTGAGCATTTCACGGACGTAGAATAACAGGCCGTACCCCGTTGCCTCTTTTCTTGCAAGTGAACCTCCGTAACAAATAGCTTTGCCTGTTAGCACACCGCCTTCGTATGCGTTTCTAATTCTTTTATATTGACCAAATAAATACCCGATTTCTCTTGCTCCTACGCCGATATCACCGGCAGGAACGTCAACATCTTGACCGATATGGCGATATAATTCGGTCATAAAACTTTGACAAAATCTCATAATCTCATTATCAGATTTACCTTTAGGGTCAAAATCACTTCCGCCCTTAGCTCCGCCTATTGGTAATCCGGTAAGCGCATTTTTAAATATTTGTTCAAATCCTAAAAACTTCATAATACTCTGGTTTACGCTTGGATGGAATCTTAATCCGCCTTTATAAGGTCCTATGAGCGAACTAAATTGAACTCTGTAGCCTCTGTTAACAATAACTTCTCCGTTGTCGTTAACCCACGGGACTCTAAAAGTTATAATTCTTTCAGGCTCTGTCATTCTTTCAAGAATAGCTGCTTTTTCGTACTCTGGGTGTTTATCTAAAATTTGTTCTATGGAACATAAAACTTCTTTTATAGCTTGCAAATATTCAGATTCATGAGAATCACGCTTTTCTATATTACTTATAACTCTCTTTAAATATTCATTCATATATTCACCTCTTTAATATTTATGTAATATTATATTACAAAAAATGAAATTCTATATTTCTTCAAACGAATCTATCATAATATCAATTATTGCAGTGCCTCTGTGCAAAATTGCCTGCTCTAATTTTGGAATAAGTTCCTCTTTGCTGCTAATCTTTACTGCAAATAAATCATAAGCTTCCGCTATTTTGGTAAAGTTCGGATTTATCATTTCGACCTGATACATATTATTATAGATTTTTTCTTGCATTTGCCGAACCATTCCCAAATAGCCATTGTTCATTATAATGATTTTTATCGGAATGTTATGTTCTCTACAGGTAGCGAGTTCTTGAAGATTCATTTGTAAAGAACCATCACCCGTTATATTTAGGACAAGCGAATTCGGTTTCGCCAGTTGGGCACCAATTGATGCGGGGAGTCCAAATCCCATAGTTCCAAGTCCTCCAGAAGTTATAAACCTTTTAGGCTTATTAAAATTAAAAAATTGAGCTGTGACCATTTGATGCTGTCCAACATCCGTAACCACAATCGGCTCATAATCTTTTGTATATTCATAAATGGTTTTTAGTACTGCTGAAGATTTTAAACCCTCAGATACACATGAATTATTGAAATCATCTTCACTTATCAACCTGATTTTTTCATGCCAGTCAGTATACTTGGAAACATTGTCTATTTTGTATAAAAGTCCTTCCAAAAATAAATTTATATCAGAAGGAATTTCGAGTTCAAAATCTCTACATATCTGTTTAAGATTTACACTCACAATTTTTGCTCTTCGTCCGAAGTCGATTTTTTTTCGGGTTGACCGGTCCGAAAAACTTACACCTAAAGCAAGTATAAAATCAGCATTATCTAACGCTGCATTGGCAAGATAAGAACCATTTATACCTATCATTCCCAAATAATTTTTGTCTGATGACGGAAACGTTCCAATTCCCATAAGAGTTGAAATTACCGGAATTTTTGTTTTCGCAACCAGTTTTTTAATATTTGAAGCTCCACCAACAGAACCACCGCCGAGCAGTATCAGCGGAGATTTGGAATTATACATTAATTTTATTACTTTATCCAAATCGGAATCTTTTATGGGCAATTTTTTCTTTTTGTGCAAATTTTTTGTAACTTTTGGTGTGTATTTTGATTCTAGAATATTTCTCGGTAACCCAACCACAACAGGACCTTTACCATCTGAATTTGCTACTTCAAATGCTTCTCTGATAACTTGCTTTATGTCATCTTTTGTTGTCAATGTGTAAGTCTTTTTTGCGCAATTTTTGGTAATTGATTGAATATCGATTTTTTGGAAAATTTTTCCCTTGTTATTGCTCAGGGGAACATCACCCGCCAATATTATCAATGGTGTTGAATCTGCATGAGCATTAGCAATACCTGTAATAGTGTTTGTAAATCCGGGACCGGATGTAACAAGTACAATCCCGGTTTTCCCGCTGACCTTTGCATAGCCCTCCGCAGCATGAACAGCTGCTTGCTCGTGTCTGACCAAAATATGCTTTATATTCTTTGCAAATGAAAGCTCATTATATACACTTATAACAGATGCACCCGGATAACCAAATATAGTGTCAACATTGAGTTCTTGCAAAGCTTCTACAAGCGCATGGGCACATGTTCTGCTCACAATTCTAGCCCCGGCTTTAATTTTATTATCTGTTTTAATATCGCTAATCAATTGATTTGTCATTGTGTTGTTATTATACATCAAAATTTTTTTGTTATACCATAATTTTATCTTTGAATTATAATAGTTAACGTGATTAGATACTTTATTGAGGAGCGGATATATGTTAGACATAAAACTAATAAGAGAAAACCCTGATAAAATTAATGAACTCTTGAAAAGAAGAAATCCTGAACTTTCGATAGATAAAGTTTTGGAGATTGATTCTGAGCGAAGAAAAATCCAAGCACAGGCAGATGAACTCCGTGCAAAACGCAAAAATGAATCCCAAAAAATCGGTTTAATGAAAAAGAACGGCGAAAACACAGATGCTATTCAAGAAGAAGTTCGTTTGATGGGTGATGAAATCAAGGCTCTTGAAGATAAACAGGAAGAACTTGATAATGCTCAAAGAGATTTTTTATTGCATACACCTAACATTCCGGATGAAACAACTCCGATTGGCACTTCCGAAAACGACAATCCGACAATAAAAACTTGGGGCGAACCAACAAAGTTTAATTTTGCTGCAAAAGCACATTGGGATTTATGTGAAGAAAAGAATATTGTGGATTTTGAGCGTGGAGTAAAAATTTCTCAATCAAGATTTACTTTGTATAGAGGAAAAGGTGCAAAATTAGAACGTGCTATTATCCAATTCTTTTTGGATTTACATACAGAAGAACACGGATATGAGGAAATCTTACCTCCTTTTATGGCAAATGCTGCTACTATGACAGGGACAGGACAATTACCGAAGTTTGCAGAAGATATGTACAAATGTGTTGATGAGGATTTGTACTTAATTCCGACAGCAGAAGTTCCCGTTACTAATATTTATCAAAACGAAATTTTAAACGAAGAAGATTTACCGAAATACATGACCGCATATACTCCTTGCTTCCGCCGTGAGGCAGGTTCTGCCGGAAAAGATACGAGGGGGTTAATCAGAGTTCACCAGTTTAATAAAGTTGAAATGGTTAAACTGACTACGCCTGAAACAAGCAAAGACGAACACGAAAAACTCACCAGAAATGCGGAAAGGTGTCTTGAACTTCTTGGTCTTCCATATAGAAGAGTAGCTCTTTGCACAGCTGATATAGGCTTTAGTGCTAATAAATGTTTCGACTTAGAAGTTTGGCTCCCTTCATACAATACATACAAGGAAATTTCAAGTTGTTCAAACTTTGGTGACTATCAAGCAAGAAGAGCAAATATAAGGTACAGAAATAAAGAGGGAAAAGTTCAGTTTGTTCATACCCTTAATGGTTCAGGGCTTGCTGTTGGAAGGACATTTGCTGCTATCATTGAAAACTTCCAGCAGGAAGACGGAACAATTCTAATCCCTGAAGTTTTAAGAAAATATACAGGCTTTGATAAGATATAGGGTATTAATTTGATGATAAAATAAATTTTTTATTGTAAAATTAAAACCATGAGAAAGCAAGTTATTGCATATTTACATACACATTGGGATAGAGAGTGGTATCGGGAATTTGAGATATTCAGAACCCGTCTCGTTCGTGTTTTTGATAATGTTTTATACATGCTCGAATCAAACAAAGTCCCTTGTTTTTATTTTGATGGACAAGTCTGTGCCCTGGAAGATTATTTAGAAATTCGTCCTGAAAAAAGAGCTCTTGTTAAAAGTTTGATATATTCCAAAAAACTTTTCATCGGTCCTTTTTACTGTTTAGTTGATGAATTTTTGACAGACAGAACATGTTTTTCAAAAAATCTTGAATTAGGGATGAAAACAGCCATAGATTTAGGATGTACTGATTTTATAGGCTATCTGCCGGATACATTCGGACATAGTAAAAATGTTGTTGATATATTAAGAGATTTTGGTATTGATAAATGTATAGTTTGGCGTGGCTGTGGAGATTTTCCTGCGGAATTCAGATGGTGCGGCTGCGATACGGTAAATCTTGTAAGAGGATATTTTCAAGATGTATTCTCTATGGATTGTTCAATAGAAGAAAAGGCTCAAATCTTAAAGAAAAACCTTGACTTAATTGCAGAAAAATCGGGATTGTTCCTCTTGTATCCAATTGGCGCCGACCATCTTGGAATACCGGAGGATATTCAGGACCAAATTTCTGCAGTAAATGAACTTTTGAAAGATGATTATAATATTAAACTCGGCTCACCTTTCGATTATTTTAGAAATGTAGGTAAAAATTTTGACAAATTTAAATTTGATGATGAACTTAGAGATAATTCAAAAACATTTACCCTGCAAGGTTGTTATTCTTCAAGATTAGATTTAAAAAGATATAATGTGCAGTGTTCTTACATGCTGAATTTGGCTTCAAGATATGTAAGATTCACTAAAACAGAAAAGCATTATGATTCGATTTTGAATTATGCATACAAACTCTTAATAAAAAATCAGGCGCATGATAGTATCTGCGGCTGCTCTACCGATGACGTTCATGCAGAAAATATTGTCCGTTACAAAAAAGTTTTACAAATTGCACACGAAATAATCGATGAAATCAAGCTCGAAACAAAATTTGAAGAGAAAATGGTTATAAACCTTTCGGATAGGTTTTATTCTGGAATAGTTGAGTTTGAGTCGGCAAAACTTCAAAATGGCTATGAAAAATTTGCATATAGAGACGGTTTTGAGTGGGATTTGTTGGCAAATACTGAAAAGATCCCTATAACAGAGGATTATAAAAGGATATATACATATCTTGCAGAAATTCGTAATGTAGAACCAGATGAAACAGAATTTATTATGCCCGAAATTTCAGATAAAGATTTGAGAGTTACGGATACATCAATAGAAAACTCTAATATTTCATTAAAAATAAAAGACGGTAAGATTTTTGTTAATTCTGTTCCGTTCACATTATTAGATTTTGTAGATTTAGGTGACAGCTATAATAATGCACCCAAGATTGATGATTACGGCTCGGAATTCAAAATATTACGTACAAAAATTTTGTATGAAGGAAACTATCGGGCTGTTCTTCATATAGATTTTGAAGGTGTATGGGATGTTATACCCTTAAATATCACTCTTGATAATCGTTCTAATTATTTAAAATTTGAATTTGATTGGAATAATACCCAAAAGAATCATTTGTTAGAAGTTTGTTTTGAATTGCCTGCCCCTATTAATTCTGTGTATTCGGAAGATATGGATTCGCTTATTAAGCGCCAATTTGATTCCGATTATGATATAAGAAAAAATCTTCCGACAGAAAAAGGCATAGAAGCCAAAACAAATACGGCACCTATGCAAAGAGGACTTTTAATTGACGAAAGCCTTAACAATATAGGTGTTATTACAAAAGGCTTGACCCAATATGAAGTATTTAAAAACAAACTTTATATACCGATTTTGCGTGCAACAGGAATAATCTCTAATCCTAAAAATCCAGCAAGGACAACTCCTGCGGGGCCGCCGATTGAAACTAATGATTCCCAAATGCAAGGAAGAAATAAGGCTGAATTTTACGTATTTTTTGGGAATGAGACTGCTTTTGATGAAGTTTTAAGGCAAGTATATAATTATTTAATTGTATAAAAATAGGGTGACTTTTTTAATCACCCTATTTTTTTAATTATACTTTGCGCTTACGAGCGGCTTCTGATTTACGTTTCCTTTTTACGCTTGGCTTTTCATATCTTTCACGTTTTTTAACTTCAGAAAGAATACCTGCTTTTTGAATTTTCTTTTTAAATCTGCGTAAAGCGCTTTCTATTGACTCGTTTTCGCCAACTTTAACTTCTGCCATTTTATATTTTCACCACCTTTATAGCATATTGTGTACAAGAAAAGCATAATACAAACGTTTTCTAATTGCAAGTATTGCAAAATCATACATTTCCAGTTGAACTGTTTCTGTCATCCTCGAGCTGTCTAAGCTGTTTCGCATCAACTTTTTCATCATCAGCATAACTTGTGATTGGTGAAGTATCAATATCAACATTAATGTTTGCATCAACCATTTCTATTTCATTTTTCGCAAATTCTTTTATCTTACCATCTTCAAATTTTACTGCAACGGAATTATTCAAAAATTGAATATAACAAATTTTACCCAATCCGGACGGTGTCATAACAGTGGAACCTACAGGTGGCATACCTTTGGCAGCTTCTATGTAGTTAGGATATTCGTAAGTTAAACAGCATAAAAGCCTTCCGCAGGTTCCGGAAATTTTTGACGGAGCGATTGGCATTCCCTGATCTTTTGCAAGTTTTACGTTTATAGATTCAAATTTTCTTAAGTATGATGCGCAACAAAACGGCTTACCACAAATTCCTGTACCGTCCATAATCGAAGATTCATCTCTAACGCCGATATGTCGCAAATCAATTCTCATACGCTTGAAAACCTGAGTCAAATCCTTGAGCAATTCCCTAAAATCAACTCTTTCCGGAGCTGTATAATAGAATGATATTTTTTTTCTGTCAAATGTTAATTTACATTGAACTAAATTCATAGAAAGATTATGTTTTTGGACAAGCTCTTTGCACTTGAAGAACGATGTAATTTCTTCTTTTTTTATATCTTCGTAAATCATCATATCTTCTTGAGTCATTTTACGGATAAATTCAAACGGAGCAGGTGTTTTATCCGACTCATCAAACAATTTTGCTATTTTAGGGCAAACCAAAAATGCTTTTAAAACCTCTTCTCCCTTTTCTGTTCGAACAAGCACCAACTTATCGTTGATATCAATATCTTCCGGAACATTGGATAGCGGAATAATAACATTTTTTAAATATTTAACTGCGTACTGCATCATAACTTTCTTCCTTTTTAAGTTTTCTGTTCATTAATTTGGATAAAACTTCCTGAGGAGTAATATCAGTATAAACAGCTTCATATATTGCATTTGAGACAGGAACTTCGATATCTAATTTTTTAGCCAAGTCGCACACAGCTTTTGAAGTTTTAACACCTTCTGCAACTGAACCGAGCTCGTTCAAAATATCATTAATTTTTTTGCCTTTTCCGAGCATTGATCCGACTGTATAATTTCGAGACATCGGGCTTGAACATGTAGCTATCAAATCTCCCATTCCGGATAAACCGTACAGCGTTGAAGGATTTGCACCAAGTCTTATACTGAGTCTTACTATTTCCGCCATTCCTCTTGTAAGAAGTGACCCCATGCAATTATCGCCGAGATTCATTTCATGAGCAAAGCCCGAGGCTATTGCTATTACGTTTTTTAGACTGCCGCCTAATTCTACACCTATTACATCGGTATTAGTATATAACCTAAACTTGTTAGGAACATTCATTGTTTTTTGAACAAATTCGGCTGTTTCAATATCTTCACAGGCAACAGAAGCCGCTGTGGGCTTACCCATCAAAACTTCTTTAGCTAAAGTCGGGCCTGATAGAATAACTACTTTTTGGTCTGGTAGCACGTCTTTTATAACTTCAGACATCCTCATCAAAGAATTTAATTCTAACCCTTTTGAAGCATTGACGAGTGGAGTATTAGGATTTATGCCTGCCACCTTAAGCTGCTCGCAAACCGAACGGACTCCGGATGTTGCGACAACAGTAAGAATAATATCTGCACGATTTATTGCCGATTTTAAGTCGGAAGTTATAACTACCTTCTTATCAAGCTGAACCTCCAGAGGCTTTGAACAATGTTTATTTATTATTAAATCGTCATTTAGATCTTGCTCTCTGCCCCAAACTGTTATTTCATCAAAATTATCGTTCATTAGCCATGCTAACGTTAACCCCCAACACCCCGGACCTAGTACAGTAAGTTTCATTAAATTTCTCCTTATCTACTGATAATTATACTATAAACATTGTTCCATTGTTAAACTTTGTAACATTTTTGTTAAAAATCCTAAAGTTTTTCAAAATTATGCCGTTACTATTACAAAGACTAAGGAGTTTTTATGGTTCAAGCCATCGGTGCAATAGGTAATAGCGATAATTTTCATATAGATCCTGAATACGTACGAATTCTTCAGGAATTGTACAAACTCGGTATTAAACCTACCGGTAACAAACAAATTGATAAAACAAGGCTCGATGATGAAAAACGAAAACTGGCACAAAGAATTCAGGACAAACTGGAAAATACAAAAATAGCTGATAATCAAACAGATAATGAACGTACAAGGCTTGAAGAAGAACGTTTGGGAGCGATGACTGTTGGAGAATTGAACAGAATTCTACACGGGATTTAAATTATTGTATTGCCTTGACTGCACCCCAAGCCCGTATATATCCTTTTTCATACATTATCAAATAATACCCGCCTTCTTTTACGTATTCTATTGATGCGCTCATGTATTCATAATCTCTTTTTGGTTTTGTTGCACCTGTTTTAGCATATTTTGCATCAATAATTTTTTGAAACTTTTCCTGCCTTTTTGATTTTCTTTCTTCCCGCTTTAATTCTCTTTGCTCTGCTTTTGTTAATGTTTGCTTATCTCTGTATTTTTTTAGCTCATCTTCGTTTTCTGCAAGCTTAAATACAGGTATTACAGCAATAAGATTTTTGGATTCAATCAAGTACAGGAATTCTCTGTCATTTGAAAGTGCAAGCTGGTAATACCCGGGTTTTACAAAATTTCCGTTAAAATCGGGAATTGCATTTATAATAGACAATGTCGGTTGTTCATCAGTCGGAATTGAGTATCTGTAAATTGAATCCTGACCGCTTGTAAGTCCGGAAGGAACTGCAGGATACGGCGCACATGGTGCAAGGTAATCTATATCACGAAGTGCAGGTGTTACTATTCCGTCAATCATTATTTATTATTCCCATTAATTCATTGATATTTTTATTAATGTAATTAAAATCTTTATCAAGCAATCCTGAAGAACCGACAAAAATCAATGACAAATATTTTGTATCAAAATTATTATTTTTTGATTTAATGTACAACCTTACAGCTTCTCTCATTAAGCGTTTCATACGGTTTCTTTTAACTGCACGCTTATGATTTTTTTTACTTACAACAAAACCTATTTTAGTTAGGAAATTTGTTGCCTCGGCAGATTTCACTTTACCGCAGAACATTGTAATACCGCCTCTGTGATACGCATTTCCGATTTTATATGTTGCAGCAAAAGCCGTTCGTTTCTTCAATCTGTATTCTTTTCTGAGCATAAAAGAATTATATCACCCTATCGGCATTATAGCAAAAACCAGCAATAAAGCGTATTTTAGACACTTAAAGATGCGTTTACATTTCTTAATAATAATGACAAAGGGGCAAAATCCATGCAAAAATATGTTATAATAATGGTAGGAGATATCTTTTGATAGCAAACCGCCAATATAAAGTCCGAAAACGTTTTGGACAGAAGCGAGAGCAGAAAGGCACTCTTTATAGATGACAGAAAATATACAACTTCAGAATGACCTTGAAAAGTTATTGGTTATTATGCCCCAAAAGGTTACATCAAATCTTTCGGTTGAAGAACTGAGTGATGTTATTGAAATTGTTTTGGATATAGGACGTCCACCGGAAATCAGGCACTCAGGCGGTAAAATTGACAAGCTGGGGAGTGAGGGGGTTACCGAAGATGATATAAATTTTGTAACTTCACATCTCCAGGAATTTACTCACGACAATCGCTCCGGAATTCCGGGCACTCTGCACCGTATAAGTGCCATTAGGAACAGGCAAGGAAAAGTTGTAGGACTGACTTGCAGAATTGGACGTGTTGTGACCGGGACCATAGCATGCATCAAGGACATCTGCACTCAGGGGAAAAGCATTTTGTTTTTAGGACGTCCTGGCGTCGGAAAAACTACAAAACTTAGAGAAATCTCAAGGCTGGTTGCTGATGAACTTGGTAAACGTGTTGTTATAGTAGATACCTCAAATGAAATTGCAGGAGATGGTGATACTCCTCATCCGGCAATCGGTGCTGCAAGAAGAATGCAAGTTCCGCAACCCGAGTATCAAAAAGATATCATGATTGAAGCAGTTGAAAATCATACGCCTGAAGTTATCGTTGTTGATGAAATAGGAACGGAAGCAGAAGCGCAAGCGGCAAGAACAATTGCTGAACGTGGTGTTATGCTTATCGCAACGGCACACGGAAACAGTTTGGAAAGTTTAATTAAAAACCCGACTTTATCCGATTTGGTCGGCGGGATTCAATCAGTAACATTAGGTGACGATGAGGCAAAACGGCGCGCTTCACAGAAAACTGTTCTTGAAAGAGAAAAACAACCAACTTTTGATATAGTTATTGAAATTATTGATAGAAATACCCTTGCAGTATACAGGAATACCGCAGAAGCGGTAGATTATATTTTAAGAGGGTGGCCGATTAGACCTGAAATAAGAAAAGTTGATAAAGAATATACAAACCTCTCGGTTGAATCTGCTCAAACAGAAGAGATTATACAACCGTTGCAACCTGAAGAAAATAAAATGAATTTTTCATTTTCCAGACAAAAATATTGCGAACAAAATAAACCGCTTAAGAAATTATATTTGTACGCTGTATCAAGAACAATTGTTGAAAAACTTATTGAAAGAATGGATTTTAACGTAGAAATAACAAGAAATGCAGAAGAAGCTGATATTGTAATTGCGCACAAAAATTTTGCTAAAGGCGGTGCAAAAATTCTAAATACGGCAAAAGAATACAGAGCGCAAATATTTTATGTAAAAACAAACTCTATGGCACAAATTCAAAAAGTATTAAAAGATGCTCTGGATATCCGCCCCGGAGATTTATCCGAAAATGAAAGTGAATTCACAGACGACACAGAAAAAGCTCTTGATGAGGTCAAAATGGCAGCAAAACAAATTTCAGAAGGGGCAACCATAATAGAATTAAATCCTCAAAATACATCAATCAGAAAACTTCAGCATGAACTGGCTGAGCAATACGGGCTACAAAGTACTTCAATAGGCGAAGGTGAAAAAAGGCATCTAAGAATATCAAAATAACTTTAGAATCTGAAATAAATAAACGGATTATAAGTACCTGATGCAATCGAAATAGTTGATAATAAAAACATAGTTAAAAGCCACAAATTTATAAAACATTTTGCGATTTTATTTTCTATATAAATCATATTTTTAAATACAGGCATAGAACAAATAATTGCTGCTATAAACGCTATAATTTCGATTGTATCAATATAGTAACTTATTGAATTTACTGCGGTTTCTGCAGAAATCTTGACTATACCAAACATGTTGCCGATATAGTTTATAGCATATTGCATGCTGTCTGCTCTGAAGAATACCCAGCCGATTACAAATATAAATATGCAAGCTACATGACGCAAAATTTCGACCCACACAGGATGGTGCTTTTGTTCAAATTCTTTTATATTTAATATTTTTTCCAAAACTATGAAAAATCCATGCCAGATACCCCAGAATACAAAATTCCATGCAGCACCATGCCAGATACCTGTCAAAAGAAAGACTATTCCTAAATTTCTGCAGGTTTTAATTAGTCCCTGACGATTACCGCCCAGTGAGATATAAACATACTGTTTAAACCAAGTAGAAAGCGAAATATGCCATCTTCTCCAAAATTCTGTTATTGATTTTGATATATAAGGATAATTAAAGTTTTCCAAGAATCTAAAACCAAATATCAGACCCAGACCAATGGCCATATCGGAATATCCTGAAAAATCAAAATAGATTTGAAAAGTATATGCTATAGCACCGAGCCATGCAATTCCGTGTCCGAATGCATCAGGCGCCTGAGTAAATATTTTATCTGCGATTGCAGCCATCGTATTTGCTATTAAAACTTTCTTAGCAAGACCTATTATGAATCGTTTAACACCTATATTTACCCCTTCAAAGTTAACTTCTCTATCATCAATTTGATTTGCTATATCGTGATATTTTACGATAGGCCCTGCAATTAACTGCGGAAATAAACAAATGTAGAGCGCTAGTTTGTAAATATCTTTTTGCGCCTTGACCTCACCTCTGTATACGTCTATCAGATAAGATAATGCCTGAAAAGTGTAAAATGAAATCCCGATTGGCATTATTATATTCAGAGGATCTATATGCGTATGGAAAACATTATTCAAGTTTCCTATAAGAAAATCAAAGTATTTAAAGTAAATTAAAAAAGACAGGTTAGCAATAATTGTTAATACCAAGATTAATTTTGGAGAAAAAATTCTTTTAGCAATCTTTACCGATGAAGAACTACATTCTTCATTGGTGCAACTAGTTGCACGCTCAATTAAAATTGCTCCTGCGTAGTTAATTAAAATTGTCATCAACATTATAGCAAGATACTTCGGCTCTCCCCAAGCATAAAAAATAATGCTTGCAATTAATAATATTGGGTTGTGCAATTCTTTTTTCGTAATCAAATACAAAAATAAAAGAATCGGTAAAAACACAAATATAAAAGTCATTGACGAAAATAGCATTTATAAATTCTCCTCGAGATTATATTCATTTGGAAATAATTGTATAAATTTTGGAATATTAGGTGTATAAAAAAGCAAAACCAAAATATCAGGTTTATATCCGTCTAACACCGAATAATATTTTTCAAAATCAAACTTTCTCGGATTATTATACAAATAAATTGAGTTTTCAAAACTATAAGGCATAAATTCAAACAAATTACATCCAAAACTATCTCCTATAACCAAAAGTTTTTTTCGTGAACCGTTTTTATAATAAAATGCTTCATCATGTTTATATTGTTTGTATTCGGAATCTAAAATCACCAAATCTTTTTTTAACGGGTTATTATAATATAAATATGGAGTATCCAGTACTTTTTTTGCATAAAATTTTGGAAGTCCAGAATGTTTATAACTCTGTCCTTCATTGAATATTTGATCCCACCATTCCCGCACTCTTTTATCATAATAAGTCGTCATATCTTTTTCTGCCAATAATGGTACATCCGGAAAATCTTTTTGAATTTCATTGACAATAACATTATAACCAACATAAGCACCTTTTTTGGTCCAGTGATGGTCTGTTTTAAAGAACACCGGTGTTTCTTTATTTGCTTTTGTCATTTCCTTTTTTGGATACAATATTTTTAAACCTGTATTATTAATCAGATAATCAACCACTTCATCTGCAGGATTCTGTATATTTTTTCTGTTATCATCTATTTCAAAATAATCACACTGTCTTGGAACAATTAATATGTACAACTTTATACTTCTATCTTTGCAGATTTTACTTATTTTATTCAAATTTTCCTTAATAATTTCTATTTTTTTAGCTTTATTTCTGCCTAAATCGTTCATCCCCCAAAAATTATAATTTCTATACACAAGATTGTATTTTTTGTTATACGTAATATCACCAATTTGACAACTTCTCGAATTTATCATACATGTCAGCGTAGAATTAGCATTGATAAGATACCTTCTTAAATAAAACCTGTCATTGAACCACTCATTGAATTCTTTTCCAAAATTAAGATTAATTTTAGAATCCTTAACAAAAACCGCTCGTTTTGCCAGATAACGATTTTCTGCTTTTGACTTTTTGGCTTTTGAAATATTTGATGCTGGAATGCATAGCAATATACAAAATATCAATAGAAAAGCAATATCAATTCTCGATTGATGTTTAACCGTTTTAAAATCTGCAATATAATCTGTTAATTTATAAGCAATCAGGAACGAAAGTATAAAAATCGAAATTAATAACAAGATTGACTGATTTCTTAATGCATATACTGCACCGACAGTTCCTCCAATCGCTATGATAAATGATAGTATAGTTCTCTTTTTCATATTATCTCTAATCTTAATTACCGAAAAGCGTAGCATAAACAAAAAAACTTTACAATGAAATTAAACAATATACAGCGCAAGTCATTAGCAGCAAACGGTTCGTTTTTTAATTATTCGCAATATCATTCGGTTACTTCAAAAACATTTGAATCTCAATTTTGACCGAGTATAATTTTATTGACAATGCTTGTAACTTTATAGAAAGGGAGATATAAATATGTCAAAAAACACAATTACTGTTGACGGTAACTACGCTGCAGCGCATATTGCGTATGCATTAAGCGAAGTTTCCGCAATCTACCCTATCACACCTTCTTCAACAATGGGAGAATGGGTTGATGAATGGGCTTCACAACACAAGAAAAACATCTGGGGCAAAGAAGTAAAAGTTGCCGAAATGCAATCTGAAGCAGGTGCGGCAGGTGCCGTTCACGGTTCACTTGCAGCAGGGGCTTTGACTTCTACTTATACAGCTTCACAAGGCTTACTATTAATGATTCCTGTTATGCACAAAGTAGCAGGGGAAATGTTACCACACGTTATTCACGTTTCGGCTCGTGCTTTGGCAGCTCAATCATTAGCGATATTCGGTGACCATACAGACGTTATGGGATGCCGTAACACAGGCTATGCAATGTTAGCAGCAAATTCTGTTCAAGAAGAAATGGATATGGCACTCGTTGCACACCTTTCAACTTATAAGTCAAAAGTTCCGTTCTTGCAATTCTTTGACGGTTTCAGAACTTCACACGAAATTCACAAAATTGAAGAAATATCTTATGAAGAAATTGCTTCATTAGTTGAACCTCAATATATTGAAGAATTCAGAAACAGAGCTTTAAGACCTGAAGCACCTATTTGCAAGGTCGGTGCTCAAAATACAGACGTATACTTCCAAGGACGTGAAACTGTTAACAAATACTATGATGCAGTTCCTGATATTGTTCAGGAATATATGGATAAAGTTGCAAAAGTTACAGGTCGTCAATATCATCCGTTCGATTATGTCGGTGCACCTGATGCAACTGACGTTATTGTAGCAATTGGTTCAAGCTGCGAAACTATAGAAGAAACCATCGAATACTTGAATGCTAAACGTGGTACTAAATATGGTTTAGTTAAAGTCAGATTATACAGACCGTTTGATGTTAAGAGATTTAACGAAGCATTACCTTCATCTGTTAAAAGAATTGCCGTTCTCGACAGAACAAAAGAGGCAGGCTCAATCGGTGAACCTCTTTACTTAGATGTTGTCGCAGCACTTCAAGGAAAAGATATCAGAGTAATCGGCGGAAGATACGGTTTGTCTTCTAAAGAATTTACTCCTTCAATGGTCCTTGCAGTATACAAACATCTTTCAAACAATGGTTTCCACGGATTTACAGTCGGTATTGAAGATGATGTAACTCACAAATCTTTGGATTATTCGGAACACATCGTTACAGAGCCTGAAGGTACTACAAACTGTATGTTCTGGGGTTTGGGTTCAGACGGTACGGTTGGTGCTAATAAAAACTCAATCAAGATTATCGGTCAATATACAAACAAAGATGCCCAAGCATACTTTGCTTATGACTCTAAGAAATCATTTGGCGTAACAGTTTCTCACTTAAGATTTGGTGACAAACCGATTAAGTCAACATACTTAATCACAGCACCTGATTTCGTTTCCTGTTCTGCTCATGCATACATTGGCAGATATGATATTCTTAAAGGTATTAAAGAAGGCGGTACATTCCTTCTAAATTCACCTTGGTCAAAAGAAGAAGCATTTAGCCACTTAACACGTGAAATGCAAGAAACAATCATCAACAAGAAGGTTAAATTCTACAATGTTGATGCTGAAAGATTAATCAAGGAGCAGCCCGGATTAAGAGGCAAGGGCGCTAACACAGTTATGATGGTTGCATACTTCAAAGTTTCAGGAATTATTCCGTTTGAACAAGCTCTTGAAGGTATGAAAGCTATGACAACTAAAACATTCAAGAAAAAAGGCGACGATGTTGTTAATATGAACCTTGCTCTTATTGATGCGGCAGTTAATGCAACTGAAGAAGTTGTTATCCCTGCATCATTAGACGGAGTTGCACACGCAAATGACGTTAAACTTATTCCTGATAACGCTGATGAATTCGCTAAGAAAATCATTGAACCTTCAATGAGGCAAAAAGGTGATGACATCCCTGTTTCAGCAATGAGCAATGACGGTGTAATTCCTACTGGAACAGCTTGTTTAGAAAAAAGAGGTATCGCACCTCGTGTTCCGAATTGGAATTCGGCAACTTGTATTCAGTGCGGAATCTGTGCATCTGCTTGTCCTCACGCAGCAATCAGAACAAAATTGATTGAGGAAAAAGACTTGGCAAATGCTCCCGCATCATTCAAGACAGTTGATGCAAAACCGAATGATCACGGTGAAAAATTCAAAGTTCAAGTATATTGTGACGATTGTACAGGCTGCGGTGTTTGTATTGACCAATGTCCGATGACAAAAGTTGCAGGAAAAGAAGTCCTTACTTGGTCTACAATCGAAAAAGAAGCAGAAGCCGGTGAAAGAGAAAATGAAAAATTCTTTGACGCACTTCCTGACAATGTAATGGGTAAAAATAACAAAAACACGCTGAAAGGTGCAATGTTAAGAAAACCGTTATTCGAATTTTCAGGGGCATGCGCAGGCTGCGGTGAAACACCTTATGTTAAATTAGTTTCTCAATTGTTTGGAGAAAACGCAATCGTAGCTAATGCAACAGGCTGTTCTTCAATCTACTCAGGAACCTTCCCGACAATTCCTTATACAACTAATAAGGACGGAAGAGGTCCGGCTTGGGCTAATTCATTATTCGAAGATAATGCCGAATTCGGTTTTGGTATGAGATTGGCAGTAGATTCTAACAGAGATCTACTGAAACAGAAAGTGGAAGAAGTACTCGCAAAAGAAGATGCTCCGGCTGATTTAAAGGAAGCTTTGCAGGGTGCTATGGCACATTGGAATAATTCAAAAACAGAAGAAGCTGTTGAAGCTCAAAACAAAGCAAAGGTTGTTATCGAAAAATACGTAAAAGAATGCGGATGCGATACAATCAAGAAAATCAGCGAGCTTTCAGATTACTTTACGGATAAATCAATCTGGATTATAGGCGGTGACGGTTGGGCAAACGATATCGGTTACGGCGGTATAGACCATGTTCTTGCACAAAACAAGAATGTCAATATCCTCGTACTTGATACAGAAGTTTACTCAAATACAGGCGGCCAGGCTTCTAAATCCACACCTACAGGCGCAGTTGCTAAGTTCGCAACAGGCGGTAAACCGACTTACAAGAAGAATATGGGCTTAATGTCTATGTCTTATGGTTATGTTTACGTTGCATCAGTTGCACTCGGAGCAGACAGAAATCAAACACTTAAAGCATTCTTGGAAGCTGAAGCTTATGACGGACCTTCTATCATATTTGCTTATGCTCCTTGTATCGCTCACGGAATTGATATGTCTAAGACTCAGACTGAACAAAAACGTGCAGTTGAAGCCGGATACTTCCCGCTATACAGATACAACCCTGCAGCAGAAGTACCGTTCAGCTGGGATGCCAAAGAGCCTAAAGGCGCTTATCAAGACTTCATTAGAAGTGAAGGCAGATACAAATCACTTCTTAAGACAAATCCTGAATGTGCTGAAGAACTTTATGCTCAGGCAGAAAAAGATGCTGCTACTAGAATGGAAGTCTACAAGGCAGTTGGTGCTTTACTCAAATAAACAAGAATAAATAAACACCTTATCAAAAAGCGTGCATGCAAAAATTTACATGCACGCTTTTATAATGTTTAATATAAAGAAAATCCTTTAAATCTTAATTTACATACCTATTTGTCGTATAACTTCATATACTGTTATTGCAACTGAATTAGAAAGATTAAGGCTTCGCTGCCCTTCCTTCATAGGAAGAGTTATAGCTGTATCTTTCATTACGTATTCCTGTGGAAGCCCTCTGGTTTCGGGCCCAAATACAAGACAATCACCATCTTGAAATTTTATATCAGTATAAAGTTTCTTAGATTTGGTTGTTAGGTAATAAAATCTACTGTTTGGTAATTTATTATACAATTCATTCATGGATTCAACTTTGTGCAAATCAACACTATCCCAATAGTCTAGCCCCGCACGCTTAGTATATTTGCTTGAAAGTGAAAATCCCAGTTTGCCAACAAGATATAAAGATGCGCCGGTACAAGCACAAAGTCTTGCTATATTTCCTGTATTCTGAGGTATTTCAGGTTCATATAAAACCACATTAATTTTTGACATAACATTCCTCCAAAATATTATAACTCAAAGGTTTTATTTTATTTTTTGCATAATTAATTTTCTTATAATTTTATATTAAGTTTTGTAAAAATACTGAATTTATAACCTTTAGAAAAGCAAGTTTTTTCTTTTTAAAACGTTAATATATATAGAATGGTTTAAAGTGTGTAAGGAGTTTTCTATGAAAATTAGTGCAATTGCATCAAATCCGCAAGTACAGGGTTATGAGAGTGTTAAGAATGTACAAACAGTGTCGCTACCTAAAAAAAATAATGCTACGGTATTAGCATTTAAAGGGGGAAATCCAAGACATCTGTTTCATCAAATTTCCGAATTAAGTATGTTTGGAATGGGCGCCGGCGGAGTCGGAACAGTTGGCAACGACTTATTCTACAATATAAAAGATTTTGACAGAGTAGTAGAAAATATTCCGCTTTATAATCAAGAAGTTGTGTATAGAAAAGAAATCGACTCAAACGGTAAAGTTACGGGTGTTAGTGCTGACGGTGTAAAACTCAGAAAGATACCGGAAAAACTTCCGGAAGGTCATCCTTTCAAACCGTATGAAGGTTCTGTATTCGTAACAAAGTTACAAATAGGTGCAGATCAGAATCTAGCTGAAGTTTTAGCTAAAAATGACAATTATAACAAGGTGTTTATTCTTGATGAAATCGGAAGTTCAAAAATGGAATGGGGGCTGGAAAAAGATATTCCGATAAGCATATTCAAAGCTAAAAAAGATGATAAATTAAAAGAGTTCCTTCGCAAAGAAAAAGGCTGGACAGATGAAATGATTAACAAAATTGACATAACATTTACTTATGTCGATGCAACAGCAAGTATGGCAAAACCTTATGCGGACGGAAGTTACTCATTCGCAACCGGAGACAAGGTTGCTCAAAAGATGTCAGCGAATTGGCAGGGTAAACCTTATCCAAAAGAAGCAAAAGCTACGGCTGAATTGTTACCGTTCTTAAAAGAAAATATGGGAGGATTTGATCCTAAATTTATTGCCTGCCATGACGGACAAGCAATGCCATTAATTCAATTCATTGCAGAAAAAAATGCGGCCGGTATTGATTTTTATAAAGAAAAAGTTTTAACAGCCATTGGTCATAACCTTTGTGATGGTTATATGTACGAACTTTCTACAAAAGATGCAATTGTTTGCCTGGCTAAACCCGGTGAACTTGAAAAAATCATAAACAGTAAAGAATATATAGAAGCATTACAAGCAGGCAGAGAAGAATCTTTTTTGCGTTCTTTGCTTCCAAAAGAGCTTTTAAACTCCAGAAATGAAGTTAATGCGGTAATGTTTCCTATTGCGTATGGCGATACAGGTTTTGTTCCGATGTTTACTACAGTATCAGACGGATATTACCGAAGCATAATCACGAATGAAGAAGTTTCTCCTGCTCTGTTTGCAAGGCTTAAAGCATTGAGCGAAAAAGGAAGATTCAAAGGTATATTAAATGTTTTGAATGACCCAAATACCTCAGGTTTCACGACAGACGGACTCGGAACATATTACAAAAATGATTGTATAGTTCAGCTTGCGGACGGAACTGTAGTAACATTCCCGAAATTCCTGGCATTTAACGAATCTGAAAAATACGATTTGGCAAAAATGAGAGAAGTCAAACGTAATAATAAATTGAGCCTTTTGAAACGACTCAATCCGAGTTTGGAGGATTCTAAATTAAAAGTATTAGGGAAAGATAAGACTTTTGAATTAATGGAAAAAGGAACAGGATTTTCTGCAGCAGTGACAGGAGGTACGGGAAGGAAATTCGACATTCTTGGCGGTATTGATAAAAAATACATTGAAATGCTTGAACAGGGCAAAGATGTTCCGATGTTTGTAAGCTGGGGCAGAGGTGACTTCCAAAAAGGTATGGATACAGCTTTAGAATCCTTTGCAAAATTTATGGAAAAGAACCCTGAAACTGATGCAATATTTATCTTCGGTGGTGATATGAGCAATATTAGGGAAGATGTGAGCAAACTAATGAAAAAATATACAGAAAAGGGCGGCTTGCTTGAAGGGAAAGTCCTTTGTCTTGACGGATGGGCTCCGGGGAGCGCATTTGCTGCAGCAGGTGATTATGCAATATTAACCTCGAGATTTGCACCTTGTGAACTTACGGATTTGGAAAGTATGAAAAAGGGCTGTGTTCCAATTGTTCCAAAAGTACAGGGTATGGACCAAAAAGTTTTTGACCCGACAGATACAGCTCATTCAGCTGTTACTAACGGATATAAAGGCGAGCACGAATACTTTATGTCTGAAGCTGAGGCATACAAGGCAGCTAATGAGCCTGCAAAATCTGAATTTAATCAAATTAAAGATAAACTTGTTAAGACGATAAAGGAAGATTACAGCCATAAAACAGGAGAAAAAGAAGTTCCGGAAGAATATATACGCAAACAGCTTTTGAATAAGCAGGAATACAAAAAGGCTTTAAGCAAATTAAGAGATTCCGTAATATCTGATGATATTTCAAAAGTTCTTGAAAGAGCAATGGCTGACCGTAATACAGAAAAAGCAAATACAATTTGGAAAAACCATGTCGACTTAAAGACAAATTGGTTCGATAACGGAATACTAAATCCGAACGGTAAAGCAACCGGCGAATTGTACAGAGAATTTCATTTCAATCCGTCATACGGCAAAAACCTGAATCAGGGAGAAGAGCTCAAGCTTAATATATCATCTCTTACAGATATTTATGAATCAGGCTCTGCCGGCGGTGGTAACAAGGGCGGAAAAGATGTTACTTTCGGAACCAAAATTAAAGAATTTTGCAAATCCAAGAAAGGCAAATGGACAATCGGTATTGTTGCCGCATTGGCTTTGATTAGCGGCGGAATCGCTATCAGTAAAAATTCACATAAACCAGCGAACACTGTAGTTGTCCAGAATGATAATATTGATGAAGATTAATCTTTGAGCAATTCATCCGCTAGCGGAGCTTCAACTTTGCCGTTCAATGTTTTGGAGACTTTTTTAATGTTTTCTGCTAACGTTTCCATTTCCGGTGTCCAAACGAAGTATTCATTCACATATTTTTCGCCGGTTTCAAAGTCACCTGAAAGTTGAACTTCAACAATTCTTTCAAGCATTTTTCTTGCTGTCGAAACCATTTTTTCGATATTGATATCCAAAACACCTTCTTTAGAAATCGTTATTGCACCTTCTTTAATAAAGAAATAATTTTGCATAACCGAGCGGACTCTGTGTGCCTGGCTCATTGTTGGTTTTGACATCATCATATTGTCTGCGGCATAAGTTACAATAATCTGTTCTCTTTGTTCTTTTGTGTACATTCCTGCATCTGTCAAAATATCAAGCATAGAAAGCGAAACCATATCAGCTTTGTTTTCTTCAATAATAGATTTATATTTACCCAAACCTTCCGTACCTGATTTTGGGCCGAGGGAGTGTCCGTTTTCGTGGCCTACCGTGAACCAATGGTCTGCCTCATCATTATAGAATTTGTGCAAATCTTTGTTCAAAATAGCATCAAGTCTTTTTTGCATCTTTTCCCTGGCATCATCGGAAGTTATTAAACGAATTTGCCTGTGATAAACGTTTCGTCTCCCGCCGTTTAGCTTTGTAATAGACCATTTGTCATCATTTGGCAAGTTTTCTGCAAGGGTAATTCCTGCTCTGAATTCTCCAACATCACCTGTCACTGTTACCAAATCTGCATCAACCATTGTTTGTTTGGATTCTTTATCGGGCGAAATGTTCTGTTCATATTTGTCATTAAATGGCATATTTTGGGCCATAAGGGGTAAATACTTTTTAACATTTAAAATGGCTTCGGTGCCTTTTTTGTTAATAATTCCCACACGACCGCCAAGAAAATCCTTTGCGACAGGGACAATTCCTGCCTCATCCAAAAGTGCTTTTAATTCAGGATTTTCGACTACCGTCTCGGTCATTTCGTCTGAATAATTTTCCCTTGTTATTGTGAATTCCAAAGGGGTATCCTGCAATGTTGCCCATTTTTTGTCGGCATAAGCATCAAGCATAGAATCTGGTGCCCTTAACGCTTTTGCCTGAAGCTTTAAAAACTCATTAAAATCAGCATTGGTAGAAACATTCGCCGCTTTGTCGAGTTCATCAGCCATATAAGAAAAATCGTCTTTGAATTTATCAATGTAATCAATTGCAATTAATTCGTCACCATTTCTTTCAATAACAGAACGTTGGTTGAGGATTTTTTCAACTTCTTCTTTTTTACCCTCATTCAGCATTTTTATAAGTATTTTGTGGAACTCTTCTTTTTCTAAATCTTCAGGATAAAGGGCTTTTCCGGCACGCATTTTTACTCCTTTAGCAAGTTCTATCATGTGTGATTCTCTATCCAGCGCACAGACACCCTTTTGAGCATCAAAAAGGATTTTTGTTAATTTTGCATCTTCATTTCCGTTTTCAATTTCTTTTTCCAAATATTCTTTAAACGGAAGATTGTGAAAATTATCAAGCTGCATATTGATTTTGTCTAATACAACAGCCGCCTTTACAAGATGTTTTAGAGCTTCTTTGTCTCCATCTGCAAGTTCCAAATATTCAGGTGAATCCGATTCAAGCATTTTTTTAGTGGTCAAATAATCTTTATGTGTACGTTTTTCTAGTTCTTCAGTTGATAAATTGAGTTCATAATTTCTCATAAAAAGCTCCTCTATTACAATTATAAAAAAATTATATCAAATTTCGGTAATTAAAAAAATACAATTTTTAAACTATAAAAAGAATGCGCAAGATTATAACTTACGCAGCAGTATAGTTTTATAAAAAGATTGTTGTTTGTGTTTAATTAATATTATTTTTGCTTAAGCTGACTTTTAAACCCCGTGCTAAATCGTGACGACCGCTTTTTTCATAAATAGCAGTCATAGATTCCAAAAATTTTAAATTATCAACATTCGGATTAGATTGATTTACCGGTGCTGTATTAACAGGTGTGGTCATTTTCTTTGCCACAGTTTGAACAGATGCCGCATTTTGCATTTGAGGTTTAACGGTTGCGGTTTGTACTGCAGTTTCAGGCGCAGCTTGTTGCGCAAAATTTCTTAATCTGGGATTATGGAATTGAACCGGAGTTGTTTCATAAGGATTTCTATTCTCGTTTTTATACGCATTAATTCCGTAATTAACTGTAGTAAAAGGTTTTGCGCCAAGTGATGTCTGATATTGAGGCTGCAATGATGCAGGCACAGCTGCATAAGGTTCTTTTACCCCGCCAAACTGTTGAGATAGTCCAATTTTCATCTCGGGTTCTTTGCGCTTGAATAATCTAGAAATCGCAACTATTAACAATGTCAAAAGCCCATATGATATAAATTTATTGACCCCATCTCCTTCTGCAGATGCTTCATCCAGAGAATCTTTAATATTGCCGATTGCTGAATTTTCTTTTAATTTATTGTACAAATTGGAAGTTTTTGTACTCACTGCAGTCTCATCGTATATCGGAGCATAACTTTCAATAGGGTTATTCAATTTTAATGAGGTTGTTTCTTTTGGAGCGGGTTTAACAGCGGCAGGAATCAATGAATCAAAAGTTACGGTTGCAGCTTCCGCATTTTCTGCCTGGAAAAATATATTTACACCGTTACCTTGTTGTTCCACCATGACAGTATCAACGCTTGAAACATTATTATATACTGTGTTAAGAGTTTTTGACGCTCTGATATCTTTTAATGCCAGATTAATTTTATTAGAAGCCTGCACTGTCTTTTTGACATCAACAGCTTTATCTGATACCAAAACTATATTGTACGTATCCTTTACAGGTTCAATCTCAATTGATTGCAATACATTTTCATCAGCATAAACTCCCAAAATTGATAAACAAATACCAAATAACAACAATACTTTTTTCATATATACTCTCTCCCTTGTCTCTAGTGTACATATTCAGCATGCCTGTGACATCAATCAAGGGATTAAAATTCATATTGACCATATGGTCAATGTGGGTTTATTATTACGACAATTAATTAGAGTATAGCTTTCAAAACTTTCAATGCAATTTCTTTTTGCGAAGCTTGCATGCCGGATAAGCATCTAATAATTGCCAAATCTTCCTCTTTATTTGATATAACGGGATCTTCTCCGAAATTAAACAGATACATAAGCGGAATATGCAAATTCTCAGCAAGTTTAAAAAGAACTTTTGAAGATGGGAAGCTGTATCCTGTTTCAGTACCTGATATCGTTTGAGAAGAACATTCACATAATTCAGCGAGCTTTTCTTGTGTTAAACCAAGGCTCATACGATATTTTTTGACATTCTCGCCAAACTTTTTCATGGTTTCTTTTTCGTTATAAATCATATTTAGAGCGTATACGATTATACCGTACATCTCAACCGACTATATTTGTAGTTTATACGATTATATTTGTAACGATATGTAACAATTTTTAACAAAACCCGCAAATTTTATTAAAATAAATACTTAATAGAAATATAACTGATTATCAGTTAAGAGTGTACATAAAAAGAATAGGAGTTAATTTATGCTAGGACCAGATGATTTAAAAGTAGGAAAAACAGACATTATCGACAAAAATGGTACCAGAGTCGTGACCGAAACAACAAACGAAAATACTTTGGACGGAAAATCTATTTGGACAATCAGCCAGGAGTTTGACTATGATAATGACGGCACAATGGATGCTTTTAAAAGAACTACACAAACATACGATGCAAACACAGGAAAACTGCTTGAACAAACAAGCATTGGCAATAAATGGCGCGTAGAAGCAGGACTGGGAGATACTCCAGACACAGACACGCACCAATATTTATATGAAACAAAAACAGGTAACTTGGTAAAAGAAAATTACACATCTGACTATAATTCTGATGGAATACCTGATGAGCGAAAAGTCACACGTTACAGATACAATGATAAAGGACAGGTAATAAAAAAATCTGAATTTAAGAAAGAAAATGACGTGACAGACGGAAAACCCAATATAACTGAAAGTTATACATACTATGATAACGGTGAAGTAAAAACAAAAATCCATTTTTATGATGCAGGTGCCGATGGCAAACTTAATGAGGTATGGGATGAAAAAGTAGAATATAAATATAATGAAAAAGGTACATTAATTTCATTTACAGAAACTCATGGCTCAGGTCATACCAGTGAAACCAAATGTGATGCCAATGGAAAGTGGCTTTCAAGGATAAATACCCACCCGGACGGTTGGGCTGAAGAGGTAAAATTCGACAAGAGTGGCAACGTAGTATCCAGAACTGTATTAAAAGAACCGGACCAGCCTTCAGTTCAAGAAGAGCCTGCAAAGGCAGAAGAAAAACAAGGCTATGAAATTCCTACTTACAAGCCTTATTCTCAAGATAATGACAAAAAACATCCGCCGATGATGGGGATATAGCTGCGATAAATTTTGGTTTTTCGTAAAAATTTAAATAAGCTATAAAGTCGGGTTTCAACCCGACTTTATCATGTTATGTTATTTAGGGTTATTGGGCTAAAACCGGGCTTAAGAATTTCCCTCATCATACTAACTTTTCATCCCTTCGTCATACTGAGCGGAGCGAAGTATCCAGGCTTTTTGAAAATACTAAAATAATAAACTGGATTCTTCGGCACTTTGTGCCTCAGAATGACAAATGATATTGTAATCTCTATGCATTAAAATATATTACGTACATAACAGTCCCTCTTGTTGTTAGAGAGAGACTATAATCGTACCCATCTAAGTGCGTTGCACCCTTACCCCTCACACGGGCATTTACCCCTTTTAAGCATTTCAATTAAAGGATTTAAGAACATATCTTCATCAGCACCTTCCATTTTAAGGGAGTATTGCGCAATTTCAACAAGCTCTTTACATACACTTAAAATAGACGTTTTTCCTATTTTAGAATGGATTGCCAATTTCGCAACTTGATAACGCAGTTCTTTAATTTCATTTACAGTATAACGATTTAAAAGTTTTTCGGCAGATTCAAGCGCATCATCAGAATACATAATTCCCCTATAAACAGCCGGTATTGAATATTCTAAACCACCACCCACACAATCGTGGTTTCTTATTTCAAGGAAATTCCTCAATCTGACTTCAGGAAAGTAGAGATTACAGTGAAGTTTCCAATCATCCATTGTCGGAATAAATCCTTCAAATCCCTTATCCATATATTGTTTAAAAGTCAGGCTGCCATTAATATTCACAGGAACTCCTTCACGATTAATAAATATCATAGGAGTATCCAAAAGTAACCGCACATAATCTTTAAAACACATATTTTTATTAAATTGAGTTGCGAATCCGCACCTTTCATTATCGGTATTTAACCAAGCCAAAGCACGGAAGGATTTATAACCGGTATCTACACCGCCTCGAATTTTTGAATTTGCAAACATTGCTGTCATAAAGGGCATCATAAGATTAGCAAGACGGAATTTTCTCATCGCATCATCTTCTGATTTATAATCAATCCCGACTTGAATACCCGCAGTCTCTCTCATCATTACATCAGACAAAATCCCCCACAAATAATTTGCCATAACATGATACCGCTTTTTGGGAATTAGTTTAATGTTTCTGTATGTAGTTTTAGGAGATACCCCTTTATTTAGAAGTTTAATTTCAAATTCTTCCAAGATAGGTTTTATCGCAGAATCTATTTTTTCAATATTTTTTTTAAGCTCCGCAACCGTATTTTGAGGTTCCATACTCAGTTCAAACTGACACCCCGGCTCAAGTGTAATAGTATTATGAAGTTTTTTTAATCCGATAATATCTGTACCATCAATGATATAGTCCCAATTATCTACTTGCGCTATTTTTCTTAAAAGCTCACAAATTCCGAAATCACCTTCATATGGAACAACTTCCGATGTGTACTTATTTATCGGAATCCTTTCGTATTCCATGCCTATTTTCTGTTCACTTTTGCACCCGAGCAAAAATTCGTCTATCAATTGTTTGTACTCTAACCGTTCTTCTGGTTTAACTTCACAATAACTCACAATGTACTCCTTGTTTTTAATTATAACTGAAATAAAGTTAATAAGTTAATAAGATTTAGGTTAATAAGAATTTGAAGAATCTATTTTATATTAACTACTACAATATAACTTCATTTACAGATTTATGCATTTCCCTGTTTGTATTAAAATAAATACCATGACGGACTATTTACAAAGAGCAAAATACTTTAGAACAAAAAAACGCTTGGGACAAAATTTTTTAATTAACTCTGAAGTAATTTCGGATATTATTAAATTTGCTGATATAAAACCTGATGACATCATTTTGGAAATCGGTCCCGGTGTTGGATTTGTTACAGAACAGCTTGTTAAATATGCAAAAAAAGTTATCGCAGTAGAACTTGACGAAGAAGCTGTAAAAGAACTTTCAAAGTTGAATGCAAATAATTTGGAAATTATCCATGCAGATATTTTGAAAACAGATTTAGCAGAATTATGCAATGGGAAACTGAAAGTAGTTGCTAATATTCCTTATTATATAACGTCTCCTATTATTGCACATTTACTGGGGGAAATTGACGATTTGGGAAACAAAAACAGAGCCTCAATTGAAAACATAATTTTGATGGTTCAGGAAGAAGTTGCTCGAAGGATTGTTGCTACTGAAAAAAGCGCAGGAAAACAGTATGGACTCTTAACGATTCTCTCCCAATTCTGGGCTGATTGTTCAATTTTGAGACTTGTCGGAAGAAAATCTTTTTATCCTGCACCAAAAGTAAACTCTGCACTTGTTTCAATGAAAGTCAGAGAAAAGCCGTTATTAGATTTGCAAGATTATACATTTTTTAGAAAAGTTATTAAAGCGGGATTTTCGCAGAGAAGAAAAACTTTGAAAAATTGTCTTTTAAGTGCAGGTTTTGAAAAAGAAAAAATCAATCAAGCTATATCTCAAATGAAACTTGACGAAAATATCAGAGGCGAAAAGCTCTCAATAAAAGATTTCGGCGAGCTTTCAAAATTACTTTAAAGTACCACTTTACATTGTTAAATATTCAAATCCTGTGCTTGACATGCGTTTTACGGTTGTGTTACAAATTATATTGTATAAATAGTATTAGATAGGTTTATCGCTCTAAAACGGGCGGGGTAAAAATAAGACGCTGTGCATTGTAAAGCAAAGTAAGTTGGGAACAGGCACGTCAGAAAAGTATTTACCCCCTCTGCGATTCCTCAAAAAGAAAGGAAAGATTATGTACGCAATAGTCGAAACAGGCGGGAAACAATATCAAGTTGAAGAAGGCCGCTATGTAGATGTTGAATTGTTAGGCGAAGAAGCTGATTCAAAAGTTGTTTTTGACAAAGTCGTTATGATAGTTAACGGCAAGAAGTCAAAAGTAGGTCAACCATATGTTGCTAACGCAAAAGTCGAAGGAACTGTTATTAAACTTGACAGAGCAAAGAAAATTATAGTTTACAAGCAAAGACCTAAAAAAGGCTACAGAAAAAAACAAGGCCACAGACAAGGTTTTGCAAGAGTTATGATTAATAAAATCAGAACAACTGCTGCTAAGAAAGCCGCTGAGGTTGAGGCTTCAGCAGAAGCATAAATTTATCGGAAGGTGATTATATATAAATAAGTTTAAATTTCACTTATTCACTTAATCACTTATTAACTTAATCACTTAATAAAAAAGGAGAAATAAAATGGCACATAAGAAAGGTATGGGATCCACCAGAAATGGACGTGATTCGGAAGCGAAGCGTCTTGGTGTGAAAAAATTCGGCGGAGAGAACGTTAAAGCCGGAAATATAATCGTTCGTCAAAGAGGAACAAAAATTCATCCCGGTAACAATGTAGGCATCGGCTCTGATGATACTTTGTTCGCTATGATTGACGGACAGGTTAAATTTGAATCGCATAGACGTGACAGAAAACAAGTTTCAGTTTACGCAGTGTAGATTATAATTAAATAATTGTTAAAGCGGATTGGTATAAAATACCAATCCGCTTTTGTTTTAATAAGTTTTATAAAGAAATGTTACAATTAATCACCCAAGGTAGCAAATCTTTTGTTGCCAAGTTTTATACCAAATGTATTAAAATATGAAAGGAACAATATGACAATAGTTTTTCAAGTTAAAAATCCGCAAAATAACCATATTTTAAGATGTAAATTAGGTAAAACTTTAAATTTAGCACTATTGTACGGCAAAAAAATGACAGGTATTTCTGTTCCGGCAAAATCTTTTCTCGAAAGAACTCCTGCTGCTGATTTATTTATTAATAAAATGTTAGACAGCGGTTTTCAACAAAATCATGTTAATATGATTAATGATGTAATAAAATTGTATTTTAAGAAATAAATAATAAAGTATAACGAGGCGGCGGCGAATTAATTCGCCGCCGCCCATATTATAAAAAAGAGATCAACTGATTTAAGCTGACCTCTTTATTTTTATTATTTATAACACCCTCTCTGTCAGTTCACACTGACATCTCTCCCGAGGAGAGATATGTTTATTATTGATATAACGGTGCGAGTTTCTTCTCCTGCTGTGGTATCACGCCTTCTTCTATAGACTGATAAACTCTGTAATCAATTACAGGGAAACAGTTATCTATTGATTCGATTTCCTTCAGTTTAGCATCATCAATGTTGCCATTCTCAATCATATCAGCAATCAGACTAAATCTGTCAACGTGTTCATTAAATCTGTCTGTTGCATAATCTTTAGCTTGCCAAGTTGTAATCAGGAACGGCCAATCAGAAGACTGAAGTAACAGATTTTCTCTTGCCAACTGATTCAGTGCTCTGTGTAATAATTTATCTTGAGGAATTTCAGAATATTTATCAACAATAGAGCAAATTCTCTTTTCGCAGGAATGAATAATAGGCCACATCCATTCTGTTAAGTGGTTCATCCAAACGTAGAAATGTCCGCCTTGTCCCCAAGAACTTTCGGGAATTTGGATTGCTTCTTTCGGCGGATATTTTGTAATATATTCACCTGCTGTCATTCTTTCTACTTCCGGTAAGTAGTTATTGAATTTTCTGATAACTTGTTTAATAAATTCAACACCTTCAAACCACCAGTGACCGAATAATTCGGTATCAAATGAAACCATTACCAACCCTTCTCTGTTGTTTGCCATTTTGTAATCGTTCATCATATGGTAAATCAATGTTGTATAATGGTCTGAGTTTTCGTTAATCTTGTTAAATGCCAAAACAGGGTCATAGAGCATTTTGTCGCCCAAATCCGTAGTTGGCGAAGTTATTCTCCAATAGTGCATGCCTGATTTATCATCACGCTTGTGGAATTCTCTGAAACATCCGTCTCCAGGGTATCCGTCAGCAGCTGACCAAACTTGATATCCTGCCCTGTCATTACGTCCCATAACAGCGACTTGCGCATCAGGTAACCAGTATGCCGAATATGTATCATACCCTGTAGCCGGTCTGTCAGGAAGCGGTATATATTCAATATTGCCGTAAACACCGATTACACGTCTGTTTCCGATAGAATTTCCACCTTCAATTACATGAGATTCTGTAAAGAAATAATGAATATCGTTGTTCTGAAGAGTTACTTCAATAGCAGGTCTCCAGTGTTTTTTACCATCTTTTCCCACATATTCGTAACCTTGCCTGTAAGCACATTCGGGAAGCCAAGCACCCATTGCTTTATGTCCGAATAATCTCTTTGTAGTATCTTGTCCGACTTTAAATTGTGCATTCAAGTTACTATCAGTTGCAAGTAACGGTGAGAAACCGTGGGTTGCACCTGACGTTGTTATTTCAATACATCCCAAATCTTGATATTTTTTGAAATATTTTACAAGATTCATTTCGTACTTATTTACGTAATCATCACGCAATTTGTTCCATAAATCATAATAATATTTTGCCAAATATTTTAAATGCTGCGAGTGCGCAACATTAGGATCCGGATATCTTTCCAAATCTTTTGACACAGCAGTTATTTGATCATCAATGTATTTCAGGAACCCTTTCTGCAGGTGTTCATCATTAAGCTGTTCGGCAAGAATAGGAGTAATTCCAACCGTTAATTTAGCTTTTATACCTTCATCATATAATTCAGATATTGCATTTAAAAGAGGTACATAAGTTTCAGCCATACATTCGTAAAGATTTTCTTCGCCGAATGGCCACATGCCGGCTTTTCTGTAGTACGGCAAATGACTGTGTAACATAAATACGAATTGTCCTATTGACATTTTTGCCTCCGTTCATTTTTTAGTACATATTTATATGTATTTTATAACATAATATCACAAAAAAAGTAACTCTTTAGTATTAATACATCTGAATAATGTTACAATTGTTTACTATATTTTGACTGCATATATAGTAAATTGCCTGTTATATAAGAATTATATAGTTTTAAAAAGTGTCCGTATTACACTTATACAACAGTGAACATCGTATTATTATTTTTTGAACATGTTGCACAAAACTCCGATTCAGCTGAAACTACCTCTGAGAAGTTTTGGAAATTAGAACCGCATCTTCCCCTGTAATCACCTGATAACAAAGGACAAGAATACACTCCATTTTGTGTCAAAATTCTCCCGTACATACAATCCGTACTTATTGATGGTTTAGTATAATTTTCATCATCATAATCCGGATACGAACAATTGATTTTAACATCTACATTATAAATTTCCTGTTCCTCAAAAATTTCGCAAAATTTTTGAAGAATTTCGGCTTCTGAAAGTTTGTAATAATTTTGTACAAATAAAACACTATTAAAGTTATATCTGGACAATGTTTTAAGTGCAAAAATATTCTGCCTGTAATTTCCCCTGTATTTCATTTTATCATTTTCCGATTCATTATAATGAACCAGTGACAATCCGAAAATTATTTGGTTTTCTCCTTCAGACTCAACTTTGCTGAGAAATCGTATTTTTTTTTCATTAAGAAAACTTCCGTTCGTCATTATACATACATTACATCTTTTAAGACATAGCCTGAGTATCTGATTGAAATCAGGATGAGTCATGGGTTCTGCTCCACAGAGATAAATGCATTGCAAATTTTTATCTTTTGTATCTTCCAGTGATTCCTTTATTGAATCAATCGAAATAAAATCTTTGTTATTTTTATTTCCGTTGAAATCAATGTAGCAACATTTGCATTTTTGATTACAATGTTTAGCCGTCATTTCTATAAAAAGATTTTCAAAACTGTTCATTTTATAAATTGGTGCAGTACATATATTTGACATAAATCCTCCTTAAAATTACATGATAATTTTATTTCGACTTTTTTCTGAATGAAATTATCTCATCGGGGAGTAATTATATAAGGAGAGTTATTAATATTATACAAATATAGCTTTACTGAAAACATCGCTTGTATTATAATATAGCCAGATAAGGGAAGGGTAGTATGGATAATCAAAAAATTGGCGTTATTGGTTTTGGTATGTGGGGCAAAAATATTGTCCGCAATTTTTATAATTTGAAAGTTCTGGATATTGTTTGTGATTTAGATGATGAATCATTAAAAACAGTTCGTGAACAATTTCCCGGTATAAAAACGACAAAAGATTTCAATGAAATAATTAATGATAAGAGTATAACAGGAGTCGCTGTTGTAACTCCGAGTCATACACATTTTAAAATAGTTAAGGCAATGCTCGAAGCCGGTAAAAATGTCTATGTTGAAAAACCTATTTCAACAGTTGCTGAAGAAGCAAGAGTTTTAACTCAACTTGCAGAAGAAAAAGGTTTAATCCTAATGGTCGGGCATCTTCTTCTCTATCATCCTGCTGTAAATCGTTTAAAAATGCTGATTGAAGAAGGTGTTTTAGGCGAATTGGTTTATGCTCAAAGCGACAGATTGAATGTAAATTATCACAAGAATGATAGAAGCGTTATGTGGGATTTGGCGCCTCACGATGTTTCTATGATAGCTTATGCAACGGGCAAAGACCCTGTCAAAGTTATTTCTGCAGTGGGCTGTTCTTCCGACAGGAATGAAATTATGGACATAACGCATATTACCATTGAATTCGAAGACGGAATGATTGGACAAATTTCAGACAGTTGGATTACTCCGCAGAAACATGTAACTCTTTTGATAAGAGGAACAAAAGCAACCGCAATTTTTGACGATACACTCCCGAATAATAAACTAAAGGTCTACGATAATTTTGTACCTGCAAATACTCAAGATTATCCTATAGATTACCTTGAAATTGAACCGCTCAAGCTGGAATGCCAGCATTTTGTTCACTGCTGCTCAACAGGACAAAAGGCTCGTTCTGACGGAGAAAACGGATTTAAAGTTATAAGTATTTTGGAAGAAGCCGAAAAAATCATGCTCGGTTCGAAAGTAGAAGACTTAAATAAAAAAGATTTTGCACTTTCCAGAATGAAGGGGTAAATAGGAATAATAGTAAAAATCCCTGTTACAACGAAAGGCAAAAATAGAAATTAATAAGATGCTAAAACAATTTCAGCGTGACAAAAAGGAGTGTACAATGAAAATCACACCAATCACAAATAATTACAGTCAAAATAATAACCCATCCTGCAAAGGTTATGTAAGTAATAATGTCACATATGGATTAAATGCATATTTCAGAAAATATAAAAGGTATATTGAGCTCGCTCAGACTAAGCCTGTTAAGTATTCGGCACTTGTAGATTATTGGGAAAATACCGCTGAAACCATTTCAAAATATACAGACAACATTATACAAAATATGAAAACTATTATGTTACGTTTTGGAAAAAGTTGCATGCTAGAATGGCATAACAGCTACAAAGACCAAATGAAACAACTTTTCACCATTGAAAGTAATGATTCCGATTATATACATGTCTGTGGCGATATTCAGCTTGATAATATACCATATTCAGATCTTGCTCTCGTCGATAAATTTTCAACAGATACATTAGCAAAAATTAATCCGTATGAAACTAATTTTAAATTCAAAGCTATGCGCAATCATGATACGTATGCGGATACATTTGCACCTGAAAAAAATTTTTGGTTTGTTGAAGACAAACTTATTGATACAAAAAAAGGTATTTTCAGCGGAGAGCTAACTGATGAGAAAATTCATAAAATAGCATCCTTAGTGCCTTTGAAAGATGAATTTAACAGAGAATTTAATGCTTATATATATCACTAAAAAAATGAGAGGTTAATATGGCAAATTTTATTTCAATATTCAGAATATTCGTAATGTTTTTGGCAGTATATTTGATTTATACAGCCGTAGGGGATACGACTGCATATATTTGGGCCTTGTTTTTAACAATTCTGGCATTTTCACTTGACGGAGTTGACGGATATCTCGCAAGAAAACTTGGAGAAGAATCAAAATTCGGTGCTCTTCTTGACATTATGGGTGACAGAATCGTTGAAAACACTTATTGGGTTTTGTTTGCAGTTATGGGTTGGATAAGTATTTTATTCCCGCTTATCGCACTTACAAGAGGTTTTATAACAGATACCATAAGAAGTGCGGCTATGGAAAAAGGACTAACGCCGTTTGGTATGCAAGTTAATCCAATTTGCAAGTGGATAACGGGTTCAAGACTTATGAGAATAAGTTATGCCGTTGCAAAGGTAGTTGCTTTTATTCTTATTGTTGCAGCAAAAATACCAACTTGCCCATATCAAGATTTGGTGTGGAATATTGGCTATTGGACAGCAGTATTTGCCATTGTATTTTGCGTGATAAGAGCTCTTCCTGTTATGCTTGAAGCGAAACGGGTTATCGAAGGATAAGTCCTGAAAATTTTATTGCACATATGCATACCTTTATACTATAATTTATGATAGTTTAAGGGGAAAAAAATTGGGAAGATATCATTTTATCGCAATTGGCGGAATCGGGATGAGCGGGCTTGCTAAGTATTTGCTTGAAGAAGGAAATACCGTAACAGGTTCTGATATAGAAGATAGTAAATATATAAAAGCGTTAAAGGAGCTTGGAGCAAAAGCATATATAGGACATGACAGAAACAATGTTCCTCAAGACGCTACTGTAGTTGTGAGTACTGCTATAAGAGAATCTAACCCTGAGTATGTCAGAGCACAAGAATTGGGATTGAAAATCTATCATCGTTCGGATTTATTAAAAGAAATTGCAGAAAATGCGCAAAAAGCAGGCAAAACATTTATTGGATTCTCAGGGACTCACGGTAAAACAACAACCAGCGGTCTGGCATCTTACGTTTTAGATATAGCCGGACTAAATCCATCTTTCGTTGACGGGGGAATTGTTCCTGAATTACATACAAATGCACAGCACAAGAACGGCAAATATTTTGTTGCAGAGCTTGATGAAAGTGACGGAACCATTGTTAAGTACTCACCTGATATATTAATTATCAACAACCTTGAACCGGATCATATTGATTTTTATAAAAACGGTTTGACAGATTTAGTTAAAACATTTAATCTGGCAGCAAGCAAATCGAAGAAGGTAATTATAAATTCCGACAACAATGGTTGCAAACTTCTTAAAGGTAATTTTATAACTTTTGGTCTTAAAAATGCAGACTATACTGCCAATAACATTAAATACTCGGCAAACGGTACATCTTTTGACATTTATCACAATGGTAAGATTTTGATGTCTGTAAATACGTTACTGAGCGGAGTCCATAACGTTTATAATAATTTAGCCGTAATAGCCGCTCTAAATGAAGCAGGAGTGGACTTATCAAAAATCGAAAAGGCATTTTCAACCTTTACGGGGATGGGTAGACGATTCCAAAAAATTATTGACATTGATGGAATTCAAATATACGATGATTATGCTCATCATCCGACGGAAATCAAGGCGACACTTGATGCAGCCTCGCAGAAATTCGGAAAAGAGAATATTGTAGCCGTATTTCAACCCCATAGATATACAAGACTTAAAGCTCTGTGGAATGATTTTAAAACATCATTCGAAAACTCATCCAGAGTTATAGTAACAGATGTATATGCAGCATCAGAAGATACTATAGACGGAATCAGCGGTGAAAATTTTGCAAAAGAATTAAAAGAGGCTCAATATATTTCTGGAACTATGGAAGAAGTGGGCTTAAAATTACTCCCGACACTTAAACCCGGAAATATTGTCATAGGAATGGGAGCAGGCACTATTACCAATCTCGGAAAAGCTTTAGAGAAAGCACACGGAGTCTTAACTTGCAAATAGAAGTAAAAAAAAATTTTGAAATAAAAAATTTGACCACTTTCAAAATCGGAGGTGCAGTTGAGAATGTATATTTCCCAAAATCACAGGAAGAGTTTACTTATTTACTTAAAGAACTTCCGGATTATTTAGTATTAGGAAATTGTTCAAATTTAATAATCTCTTCTTCCGGTTATAACGGAAACATTATAGTTACCACAAATATGAAAAATTATAATATAAACGGTAATATTGTCACTGCAGAATGCGGAGTTAAAGGACCTTTGCTGGCACAAAAGACTGCAGAAGCAGGACTTAGCGGATTTGAATTTATGATTGGCTTCCCCGGCACAATAGGAGGAGAAATATTTATGAACGCTTCCGCACATGGACAAGCAGTTTCAGATAAATTAATTAGGTGCTGTCTTTTTAACAGAAAACAAAAAGAAATTATTTTTAAAGAAAAAAGTGAAATGAATTTTGGTTACAGATGTTCTTGCCTTAATCAAAGAAACGAACTTCTTCTATCGGCAGAATTTGTCTTGAACAAGGGAAATAGAAACAATATTCAAGAAATGATAGACAGAAATCTGAAAAGTAGAAAGGAAATCCAGCCAAATTTAGCAAATCCGAATGCGGGAAGTGTATTTAAGAATCCTCCTAACGATTCTGCAGGGCGTTTACTCGAAAAAGCCGGCTGTAAAAATTTATTTGGAAATAATGTCAAAGTTTGGAATAATCATGCCAATTTTATTGTAAACCTAGGAAATGCAACGTCTGAGGATGTTTTGGAGTTAATGTTAAAAATGTATACAGCAGTTAAAGAAATGTTTACAATAGAATTGGTTCCGGAAATTATTTTTATTGGAAATAAAACCGAGAGAGAGGAAGAAATATGCAATATAATATACAAAAAGAATCGAGAATAGCCGTTCTTTGCGGAGGTATGTCATCAGAACGTGAAGTTTCGCTCCGTTCAGGGAATAATGTTTTAAACGCATTGAAAAGATTAGGTTATGTTAACGCAGAAATAGTTGATGTATCCCAAAATGTTGCTAATGACTTAAAAGGATTTGAATTTGCATATAATACATTGCATGGTAAATACGGTGAAGACGGATGCATACAGGGACTTCTAGAGATACTTAAGATACCTTATTCCGGCTGCGGTGTTATGGCCAGTGCTATTTGCATGAATAAAGAATTTACAAAGAGAGTAATGGCAACAGCCGGAATCCCGCTTATTACTTCAGTATATCTTCTTCCTAATGAAGACCCTACAAAAAAAGTTGTTGATTTAAATTATCCGCTCATGGTAAAACCCGTTTCTGAAGGTTCAAGTTTTGGAATGAGCAAAGTCAACAATGATTCGGAATTAATTGAAGCTGTTAAAGTTGCAAGAAAATATAATCCCGAAGTTTTAATAGAAGAATACTTAACAGGCGTATCTGCAACTGTAGGTGTTTTAGAAAAAGATGGGAAACCATTTGCCACTGAGATTTTGGAACTTCGTCCGAAAAATGAATGGTATGATTATGAGGCAAAATATACTAAAGGGATGACCGAATTTATACTTCCGGCTGAATTATCGGATGAGATGACGAAAAAAGTAAAAGATACTGCTGTAAAAGCTTTCAAAGCATGCGGTTGTTCCGGAGTATCGAGAATTGATTTTCTTATAGCAAATGACATGCCTTATGTGTTAGAAATTAATACAAACCCCGGTATGACCGATACAAGCGATTTACCGGCACAAGCTGCAGCAAACGGAATAAGTTATGACGAACTTGTAGAGATGGTGTTAAGAAGCGCGGGATTAAATAAATAATATGTCTGATGAAGAAGTTACAAAACCACGATATTACCGAAATCACAGGCTTAAACAAGCCAAAATGCAAAGGCAGGTCAGAAAAACTCAACGAAGACTGACCAGACTGCGTATAATGTATAAGTTGTTTCTTTTGTTTGGCATGATTTTTACAATTATTTTCATATTAAAAATGCCTCAATGGAGACTACCTTCAAATGCATTTGACAGAGTAGATAACCCTGCTTTGGAAATCATAAATAATCAAATCGTACCTTCACAAAAAATTTTATCCGCTCTGAGACGAACACAAGTTCCTAAAAAACCAATATTTTTAGTTAAAACCACACCGTTAAGAGACAGTATTAAGAAACTTGAACCGATTCAGGATGTTTATATCCGCAGATTTTGGTTTCCGGCAAGATTACAAATTCTTGTTGTAGAGAGGACCCCAATAATAACGATTTCACCAAATCCGGATGTACCTCCAATAGCGTTTTTTTCTTCAGATGGAAAGTTAATAGGCAGAGAATATATGCCGTTGGATGAAAGCTATAGTACCGTTCTTGTAATTACATACGGAAAAGACGATGATTATAGGAATTGGGATTTGGCAAAAGTTTCTAATTTTAAGAAGCTTGCTTCTTTGATTGAATCAGAAACAGGTGAGAAAGTCGAATATATAGATTATAGAGATCCGAGAGATGTTTATGTCAAAATACCTACAGTAAACATAAGGCTCGGTGTTATTAATTCTTCAATATTCGACAAAATTCAACGACTTCCGTCTTTAATACCTCAAGTAAAAATGATTAATAAAAAGGTTAAATATCTTGATTTGAGGTGGGATATGAGTTATATGAAAATGGATGAATAATGACTGAGAATGCTTATATTCATATTCCGTTTTGTAAATCAAAATGTAAATACTGTTCATTTGTATCTATTTGCGATTTAGATTTAATAGAAAAGTATGTTGATTCATTAATTTGTGAAATAAAAAACAGTTATAGAAATGAAACATTAAAAACGCTTTATTTTGGAGGAGGAACACCTTCTGTTCTTGATATAAAATTTGTCGAGAAAATTATTAGCAATTTTAATTTTAGTAATAACACCGAGATAACTTTTGAAATAAACCCTGATGATATGACATTTGAATATCTTAAAAGATTAAAAGAACTCGGAATAAACAGACTGAGCTTTGGTTCACAAACATTGAACGACAAAATTTTAGGTATTATAGGTAGACGGCATTCCTCAAAACAAATCGTTGATTCTGTTGAAACAGCACAAAAAATTGGTTTTGATAATATTAGTCTCGATTTAATTTATGGATTACCTAATCAAACTGAAACATTGCTTCAAGAAGACTTATCAGTAATAAAAAGTTTGGGAATAAAACACCTATCAACATATGGTTTAAAAATAGAATTCCCTTCGTTTTTTTATTCACACTTACCCAAAAATCTTCCAAATGATGATACCCAAGCAGACATGTATATTTTAATCAATGAAATAATGGAACAATATGGTTTCCAACGATATGAAATCAGTAACTTCGCAAAAAAAGGTTATGAATCCAAACATAATTTAAATTATTGGAATAATTCGGAATATTACGGTTTTGGAGTAGCCGCTCACGGATATTTAGGCAGTATAAGATATTCAAACAATAAAAATGTTGAAAAATATATACAAAATCCGTTAAATCATGCAAGCGAACATTTTGTCAGTCCAAAAGAAAAACTTGAAGAAGAAATATTTTTGGGTTTTAGAAAATCTGAGGGAATAAATATTACACAAATCAATGACAAATTTGATTTGGATTTCAATTATAAATATAAAAATGTATTAAAAAAATATATGGGCAAATTTATTTTACCAACAGAAATAGGATATAAACTTACAATAGAAGGTATCCTTTTGAGCAATGTTATTCTTGCCGATTTTATAGACTAAATATCTGCCCTGTATTGCAACGCTTGAGTCAAATGCTCTGATGATATATTCTCACCCCCTGCTAAATCCGCTATTGTTCGGGCGATTTTTAGCACTCTGTTGTATCTCCTTCCGGAAAGTTGATATTTTTGTGAAGCAAGTTTCATAATTTGAGCCGATTGTTCATCAAGTTTGCAGTATTTTTTGATTTGGTTGGTATTTAATTCGGAATTCGTTAATATTCCTTCATTTTTATATCTTTCGGATTGAATTTTTCTCGCCATTACGACCCGTTCACGAATTTTTGCTGACGGTTCACCTTCTGAATTATTACTTAATTCTTCTGTTGTTAATCTGGGTACATTTATAACCAAATCAATTCTATCTAACAACGGGCCGGAAAGCCTTGATTTATAACGCTGAACCTGAACATCCGTACAAGTACACTGCTTGACTTTATCCCCTAAAAAACCGCAAGGACATGGATTCATTGCACCCAAAAGCATAAATTTACTCGGATATTTTACGGAAGATTTTGAACGTGAAATAACAACTTCACCATCTTCCAGTGGCTGCCTTAAAACTTCCAAGACTTGTCTTGGAAACTCGATCATTTCGTCTAAAAATAAAACCCCTCTGTGTGCAAGAGTTATTTCTCCGGGTTTTGGATTCGTGCCTCCGCCAATTATACCGTTGGGGGAAGCTGTATGATGAACAGCTCTAAACGGACGCTTCGTCATTAAAGGTTCATTTTGGCTTAGCAATCCGCATATACTATAAATCTTAGTCAGCTCGAGAGCCTCTTTTAATTCTAAAGGCGGAAGAATTGATGCCATACACTTTGCCATCATGGTTTTGCCGGACCCCGGGGAGCCAAACATCAATAAATTATGTCCGCCGGCAGCCGCAATTTCCAATGCCCGTTTAGCTTTTTGCTGACCTTTTACGTCTTTAAAATCATATAGATACTCTATTTTAGAATGTTCTTCCAAATAAGAATCAATATCTACTACAGTTTTTTGCAAGGGACTTTCCTCAAAGTGCGATACAATTTCACGTAGATTTGAAGCGCCGTATATATTTACCCCCTGAACGAGAGCAGCTTCTTTAGCATTTTCATAAGGTACAAACACTGTAGTTATACCCTTCTCTTTTAATCCGGTAACAAGAGGGAGTACACCATTCACAGCTCTTAGAGACCCATCCAAAGATAGTTCTCCTATAAATGCTATATCTAGGTCATCGGGTATTTCTATTCCTTGCTCTTTTAAAATTCCGACAGCAATCGGCAAGTCAAAGTTTGTTCCCTCTTTTTTTATATCGGCAGGTGCAAGGTTAACAATAACTTTTCCTGTCGGGAAGCTAAACCCTGAATTTTTTATCGCAGAATGCACACGCTCACGAGCCTCATTCACCGAGCTATCCGGCAACCCTACAATGCTTATGCCTGGCAAAGAGTTGGCAACATCAACCTCAACCTCCACTTTGTATGCGTTAATACCTATAGTAGTAGCAGTAATAGATTTTGTTACCATTATTTAACCCCTGTTACCTGACAATTCTACGCATGAATAAGAGCTTTGACCTCTTTTCTCTTAACCTTCAAAGTAGTTGTTCTTGGTAAAGGTCCTTTATTGATAATAACATTGGTAGGTCTTTTATACGGAGCCAAATGTTCTGATAATGTTTTAACTTCAACCTTAATCATTCTTTCTATATCGTCTTCGGAATAATTTTCGTAAAGCTCTTTTTTAGGAACAATAACTGCAGTAACTTCTTCTGTGCCGTCTTTTGCGCCAAATTCACGGACGGTGCCGAGTACGCATAATTCCTGAACATAATTACTATTTTCAAGAACTGCCTCAACTTCTTCCGGAAATACTTTTTTACCACCTTGAAGTACAATCATATTCTTAATTCTGCCTGTAATAAATATATGTCCTTTGTTGTCTATTTTTGCAATATCACCCGTATGCAGCCAGCCTTCTTCATCAATAATTTCAGCCGTCATTTCAGGCTGATTATGATAACCTTTCATTACAGAAGGACCTCTTAACAACAATTCTCCTGTTGAAGAATCAGTCTTTGCTTCAAAGTGTGGCAGTGCAGCTCCAACGGAAGACATTAATCCTGGTCTGTCCCAGTTAACTGACACAACAGGACTCGTTTCTGAAAGCCCATAACCCTGATATACCCTAATACCAATTCTTTCAAAGAATTTCCCAACTTCGGGATCAAGAGGTGCTCCGCCAGAAATACATCCCCAGAACTTGCCACCAAAAGCTTCATGAATTTTTTTAAACAATTTCCTTCTCATTTTGTATGAAGGTATAAATCTTGCTAAATGATACATAGCATTAAATATCCATCTTGCAGCTAACGGTAATGAATTTATTTTCTTTTCAACCCCGGCTTTTAGAAGTTTTAAGAAAGCAGGAACAACAAGCATAAATTCTACTTTCTTTTCCTGCATAACACTCGCTATGTCATTGGGTTTTAAGCTCGTTGTATAATAAACAGTGTGGCCAAAACTTAAAAACGTTGAGAAACCGACTGTCATTTCAAATAAATGATTCATAGGTAATATTGATAACATTGTAGTTTTTGTATTTTTAGGAAGAATTAAATTAATTGCATAAGTTAAATCTTCAAGCTGAGCATTTACGTTTGCAAACGATATTTCGACACCTTTTGGAGCGCCTGTCGTACCTGATGTGTAAATAATCAATGCAGTTGATTTTGAACTTCTTTGTCTCCACTTTGCATCGTATTTATCAGGTAATTCATAAATATTTTTGATATGGCCGTTGTTTGCATATTCATCATTTACCAATATATGCTGAATTGAAGGGATTTCTTTCTGCAGGTATAATGCAGTATCAAGGTAATGCTGAGAACATATTAAAACAGTGGGAAGACAGTCGGATAAAATAGATTTCAATTCATATTGAGAAAGTTTAATATCAAGAGGAACAGTAATCGTACCAGTGAGAACCGATGCAAACACACACGGTGCATACTCCGGTTTGGATTCGGATAAAATTGCAAGACATTCACCTTTTTTGATTTCCAAATCTTCAATTAAATATCGTGCAAGTTTTCTCGACAACAAACCAACACCCTTATATGTCATTTCAGACCAGCCGTACATACTTTTCATGCCAACTGCGATTCTGTCTGAATACTCTGCTGTCTTAGTTTCCAAAAACGATAAAATATGACTGTTTCTTCCTTCCATATCCTTAACTCCAATATATGTACCCAAAATCACACCATAATTGTACCTTTGACAGAATATAAAGTCAATAATAAGCATACAGTTCAAGCGTATTTATCTTATCTTACCAAATTTTGCGATTTTTTATATTAAGAATTGTAAAAATAATAAATTTTACACTAAAGTTTTACAATTATATGCCGTTATAAAAAACATAAGGAGTTAAAAATGGCTAACGAAGAAAATAAAAAAATTATAGATGAATCAAAATATAATTATGGGATTCCCAGGGCCAAAGGTCCTGCAGCAATTGGCAAAGGCGGAGATCCTTTCTTTAGAAATATTCATGCCTCAATGGATCAAATAAATGAACTGTTAGAAGAAACTGTTACTTTGCAAGATTGGATTCAAAGAGAAACTTCAAATAATGTAGCCTTAGCCTGCTTAGATAACCAAAATCTCAGAGAAATATACTATGAAATTAAAGACGGATTTGGAGAATATGGCCCTATTATGTTAATGGGATTTAAAACTCCGCAAGGCGTAGAAATTCCCAGACTTAAGGTCCTTGACACAAATGGTGATGTACTTGAAGTACTTACAGGCGACATGGCAATAGACGAATTGAATAAAAGAGCACTTGCATATAGAGAATCTACCAAAGAATACAAGAATACTGAAATATTAGCTGAAGAAAACTTAATTCAAGAATATTCCGGGAATCCAAATGATTATATTTAGGCTATTTCACTTCTCGTTTTAAAATAATACCGTTTAATTTACAAAAAGAGGTTAGAACACTTAGTTCTTCTTTTATTTCTTTTTGAAAAGCGCCATTTTCTGCCACTATTGGAACATTCTTTGCTGATTGAAACAGTTTAAGTGCTTGTTTAATGTAATTGCTCCTTGAATTTGTCTTAGGTAATGCCAATTCCTGATATAATTTTGCTGATTGAATATATATTTTCATTTGTATATATTCAAGCTCAAATTTTTTTGCAATAAATAATGCTTTTTCAAAATATACTTTTGCGGATTCAAAATCTTGCTTCGCAATATAAACTTCACCTATAAGTTTGTTAAACAATGCTGCAAAATAATAATTGTTAATATTTGGCTCCTGCGCTATATCTAAAGCTTTTGTTGCAATATCTAAAGCGAATTGAGTACCATTTGTTGCTAATTTTATCTCTGCTATCAAATACCAACAAAGTAGCACACCGGTCGCTATCTTTTCTTTTGCAAAGTATGAAACTTGTTCTTCTAATATCTCAAGAGCTTTTTTATTTTGATTACTTTTTTTAAATATTCTGGCAAGAAGTGTTTTTAATATATTTTTCGTAAAATTATCATTAATATTATTAGCATACAAAACAATATTGAAAAGCTCAGATTGCAGGGTATTATAATCTCTTTCAAAGAACTTATTTAATACATCTGTAAAATTCCACTTTGAAACTAGTTCCGGTGCCATAGAATCTATCTGAAAATCTTTTAACAAATCATCTAAAATCTGCTTAGAAACTGCGACATCCCCTTTTATTGTATTTGCCATTGCGAGCAATAAATATGCCCTGCATTGAATTTCACTATTGTCCGGAGCATTTTTCTCTATAATTTCGCAAAGTGTTTGTATTACTTGAAAAGCTCTATTTTCGCCTTTAAAAACGAGCGCTTCTGCCAAATCAAAATATAGGTCAAGCCACAATGAAAATAATTCTTTTATTTTTATTTGCGGAACATCTTTTCCTTTTTCCAAAATAGGCATAATGTCGGGCAGAAGCTCTGTTTCCACAGTTGTTATTAATTTCCCGTAATTACCTAAACGTAACAGCGGCTTTACTACTCTGGTTTTAATTAAAACTTTCTCAAGATGCATTTCTTCAGGGAGTTTGTTTAGTACATTTTCCACACATTCTATTACACCAAAATAATTTCCTGCCTGCATTGAACAAGAAGCAATATATCCAAGGAGTTCTACGTGCGCCGAATCTTCATCATCTTCCAACATTAATACAGCATTTTGCAGATATTCCAACGAGCTTTTATAATCAATTGGCTCGAGTAACTTCCCAACTCTTGTATAAATATTTTTTTTCACTTTTCTGTAAAAATCATTGTTTTTATTTTCAATTAATTTCAGCGCCTGCTTTTGAACAATAATATATAAACCAATATCACCTATATAGCAAGCATTCTTCATTAATATTGTCCATATATTAAAAGCTTCAGTGCTATCCTCTAATTTTTGAGCAATGTATGCCAGCAAAGCCGGTGAGGATTGTTTATATGATTTTAGAATATCTTGCAAAGAATTAAGCATTTCTTCAAAGAAGGACTCCTCTTTAACTGAAGAAACCACCACCTTCCAAATTTTATCTGTCTTGAATTCAAACGCTATATTATTTATTTGCGTTATGAATCCGCAATTAATAAGATATTCCATGATATTTTCCAACTCGTTAACAGACAAATTATCAAACGATTCTAATATGGCAGGGTATACCTTCTCACCTAGTACAGACAGCACCGCAAGAACTCTATATGCCTTAAAATATTTTTGTTTGAGTATTTTTAATCTCTGCCCTATAACATTTTCTATATTTTGATATTCAAAATTCGTTAATCCCAATTTTTCTGTATCATTTTTGAGTAAAACCAATTGTTCAATGTTTGCAGGATTTCCATGACATATTTTTTCGATGTTTAGTAAAAATTCCTTATCAAATTTCTTATTATATTGTTTTAAAAATTCAACAGTTTGAGCTTTTGTGAACGGGGCTAATGACAAATCAAGATAGTTTTCTTTTGCAAGTTCTTTTGACGGGAAAAGTCCTAATCCTGGCTTAGGTTCAGTACATATCAATATAAACTTGGCACGATTTGAAATATTTTCATCTTTTAAAAGCTCTTTCAAAAAATCATATGATAACCCATCAATATATTCAAATTTATCTATTATAAAAATTACCTTCATCTTTTCAACAATTGTACTTATTACTTTTTTCATTGTTGAAAACATTTTTGCCTTGTTATAATATATGTTTTCATATATATCAACATTATTTGGGTACAAAAGATTTAGCAAATCTAAAATTTCATCGTATGTCAAAGACGGAAAATCCTGTTTAAAAAATTTTATAGAATTTTTCTTCAACTGTAATGTATCCGGACAAAAATTATTAATGCTAAAGAAATTTAATAATAAATCCTGAAAATAGCCAAATGGAGATAACTGAGTTATTTGGGAGCAAGTTCCCAATAACCATATCAATTTTGCCCCTGTTAATTCTCTAATAGCATATCTTAAAACTAAATTTTTTCCGGCACCGCTTTCACCTGATAATGTAATTATTTTTGAATCCGAACTTTTTATCCCCTCAATTAGAAGAGATTTTATTTTCTGCTGAGAATTGACTTTTGCTGTATAAATAGGCTGAAAAAAATTTTGGTTCAACGATTTCGCAGCAAATTCAGTTCCACACTTGCGACACACTTTGGCATCAGGAAAATTTGCAGAACCGCATTCACTGCATAATTTTATTAATTCTTTACCACAATATGAACACTTTTGAGTATTAATAGGATTATACTGGCCGCAATCTTTACATAAAACACCAACTCTTGCCCCGCATACATCGCATTTTAATGATTTCTCTTTGATTTCATTTTTGCACTTCGGACAAAGCATTGAACAGATTAATCCTTTACTATATTTACAACATTACCCAAAATATCTAAAACTTGCTTCTGTGTGCAATTAAGTTTTTCCGATATTTCATTTATTGACAATCTCTCTTCATATTTAAGCTTACACACCTCAAGTACAGACAAATTCGGATATGCTGAATTTAATAATTGCAACTCTTCCTTATATTCACTTATGTTGTATGTGACAGATGGAATTTCGTAATCATATTCAAAAGCTTTGTATATAGACAATATGCTTTTATCGTTAAATTCATTATCTATTTCCGGTTTTGAATCTATATCTCTTGATGGCTGTTCGTCGCTTATAACACTCACAGCTTCCGGATTATACTGTTCAATATTTAAATCACTACTATATTCATTTAATTCAAGTGTTTCCTCACCAAGTCCGACCTGCAATTCATCAGAACTTGAATCTAAATCTTCTGTTTCATTTAATTCAACCGGCTCTTCTTCAAGCTCCTCGACCGGTGCTAACTCATCTTCATATTCATCAGAATTTAAACCTAAATCTTCTGTTTCATTTAATTCAACCGGCTCTTCTTCAAGCTCCTCGACCGGTGCTAACTCATCTTCATATTCATCAGAATCTAAATCTAAATCTTCTGTTTCACTTAATTCAACCGGCTCTTCTTCAAGCTCTTCAACCGGTGCTAACTCATCTTCATATTCACCAGAAT
>JAEEGL010459628.1_pt1 | contig 71934 bp, 43 predicted proteins | sample 9134231 | NCBI WGS metagenome assembly JAEEGL01 (sample SAMN16246548, study PRJNA631951) | gut metagenome | biome: gut microbiome; feature: rumen; material: fiber-attached | host: Bos | place: Iran: Karaj | collected 2018-10
TCTGCAAGGCAGTCAGACCTTCTATTGGAGTTATTCCCATACATAAGGATACAGGAATGCAATATGTATCAGATAACTACAGAGTGTTTAACGAAGGGAAGTTCAAATTAGATGGAATAGAAATTGAGGCGCATTAATAAAGGAATCACAGTTACAGGTACTTGATTCATTTATAATCAGATACAAAAGACTGCAACCAGCATTAGCCAATTGCAGTCCAACCTATAAACGACGCGTCTCAAAATAATTGTACCTTGAACTCTTGAACTTTGTACCTTGTCACTTTGTCACCTAGAGGCGGTTTACGCAACTCGTGGTAGTCAAGATGGTACAGATATGCATAGCATCTGTATATAGAGGCATTACCTCTGCATACAGAGGCATTACTTCTGCAACTAAAAGCATTACTTCTATCTCTAAAAGCATTACTTTTAGCGCTAAAAGCATTGCTTTTACCTTTTCGTCAGAAAAATGCCTGATTTCTATAAAAAGTCTCCCTTTAAGGGAGATTTAGAGGGTCTTTTCGTGGTCAACCTCCCTAAACCCCTCTCATCCCGCATGGTTACTGGGCTGAGCTTAGGGAGGTAGGGTGCTGAGACCTCCCTAACATCTCCCTATAACCTCCCTAAGACCTCCCTAATTTTGATAAAAACAACAAGGACAAAAAAGAGACAATTAAGTTTTTGTATTTTGACAAACCTGTCAAAATGATATTATACTCCAGTTTAGCAGGTTTGCTAAACTGACCACTATAAAGTTGTTATAAGTTGTTTTGGTTGTCTTTAATTATAAATGTTAAAAACTACCCTGCACATTTTGGCTGTTTTGAGCAAAAATGCACTTTTTTGAAAGTTTTTTTTCATTCCTTATCACAGATATGGTGCGAAAAGCGAGAGATTTGCACGAAAAATTGGTATGTTAAAAACTACGATTTATTTGCGTAAACCAGCCCTTTTTGTTAACTTTGCATAACGAAAATCGGAGCCTATGACTTCGTATAATTAACTAACTAACCATTATTAACTAATTAATTTAAGTTTTATGCAAAGTACAAATTTTATGTCTGGAGAAAATCCAGGAAAAGCACAACAGGAGATGCTCGATGCAGAGCTGTTCCTGAAAGAAAATTACCTTTTTCGTCGCAATGAGCTGAGCAAAAAGGTAGAGTATGTAACCCTTCCATTAGGTGAAGATGAAGCACCCCAATGGCAACCACTGAGCGAGAAGGCGCTCAACAGCATCGTGCTGAGAGCCAAGCGTGACCAGGTGGGTGGGAAGAAGTCGCCAAGGACTGACATCACTGAGTATGTAAATTCTAATGATGTGCAGAGCTTTAATCCCATTGCCGACTACCTGAACGGTTTGCCCAAATGGGATGGTCAGAACCATGTGGCTAAGCTGTTCAACAGACTGCCTGGTGTGGATTCTGAGCGTATGGGCTATCTGTCCACATGGCTTCGTTCGGTGGTGGCTCACTGGTTGCAGATGGACACTGTTCATGGCAATGAATGCGTACCTACTTTAATAGGCGCGCAAGGATGTGGCAAGACCACCTTCATAGTGCGACTGTTGCCACCTCACCTGAGGGAGTATTATCTGGACCATCTCAACCTGTCGAATAAGTTTGACAAGGAGATGGCTCTGACCAACAACCTGCTGGTGAATCTCGATGAGCTTGATGCCATTCGAGACAGTCAGCTGCCTGCCTTGAAGCAGACACTCTCTAAGAACAAGGTGAATGCTCGTCCTATCTTCGGACAGATGCAGGAAGACCGTCTCCGCTATGCCTCCTTTGTGGCAACTACCAACAACCCTCATCCGCTGAAAGATGCTACTGGCTCTCGTCGCTATATCTGTCTCACCATACCTAACGGGCAGTATATCGACAACACTGGTCAGATAGACTATGACCAGCTCTATGCCCAGGTGCTTCATGAACTGAGGGTGCAGGAGTCGCCCTACTGGTTTAATAACGAAGAGGTGGCTCGCATTCAGTTGCTCAATGCCAAGTATATGGAGAAGAAGGATATGGTGGATATGGTGTGTACCTGTTTCCGCAAGCCCGAAAAGGGAGAGCCATCTCACTCCATGAACTGCAACAAGCTCCTTGAGGTGATTACCAGCGAGTTCCCAAGCCTGAAGGTCAACCACAGCACCAAGATAAGTCTGGGCAAGACGATGAAGGCATTAGGCTATGACAGTACGGAATGCAGCCATGTGGCTCATTATAAGGTGGTTCCGCTCCTCGTGGCATGATTATGAAGGGAGGTGTTTAGGGAGGTGTAAGGGAGGTCTGAGGGAGATTTCAGCCCCCTACCTCCCTAAGCTCAGCCCAGTATTCATGCGGTATGACGAAGGATTAGGGAGGTTAAGACAGAAAAAAGAGTAATACGGGAATAAAATAAGGGCAGGAGGGTATTTTCATAAAAAATGGGGAAATTCTTCACTCTTCATTCTTCGAGCGAAGCTCTCAGGCGAGCAAGCTCGGAACTTAATTCTTAATTATTCTTTGTAACTGTAGATAAGTTACTCACACTCTTGCGCTCCGTGGGTGCTCAGGCGAGCAAGCTCGGAACGAAAAATTGCAAATAAATTTGTTTTTTGCTCGTTTCTTTATACCTTTAGATAAGGTTTCAGCACTCGGCAAAACAAAAATAAACAAGATTTATTTTGTGGTTTGCGCTCGTTTTAGTACCTTTGCAGAGAAATTCGTAGTTTTCCTTAAAAAAGAAAGTGCATGATTAAAAAAGTTTTGATAGCCAATCGTGGCGAGATAGCCCTGAGGGTTATGCGCAGCTGTTACGAGATGGGCATAAGGAGCGTGGCTGTGTACAGCACCGCTGACCGCACATCGCGCCACGTATTGTTTGCCAATGAAGCAGAGTGTATAGGTGGCGCGCAGAGCAGCGACAGCTACCTCAACATAGACCATATCATAGCAGCAGCTAAGAAGCACGGTGCTGATGCCATTCACCCTGGATATGGTTTCCTGAGCGAGAATGCCGAGTTTGCTCGCCGTTGCGAGGCTGAGGGCATCACGTTCATAGGTCCGAAACCTGAGACGATGGAGGAGATGGGTGACAAGATTTCTGCCCGTAAGAAGATGATAGAGGCTGGTGTGCCTGTGGTGCCTGGCACTGAGGAACCGCTGAAGAGTGCCGAAGAGGCTGTGAGGGTGGCTAAGGAGATTGGCTTCCCCGTGATGCTGAAGGCTTCGATGGGCGGTGGCGGCAAGGGTATGCGCCTGATCACCAAGGAAGAGGACGTGGTGGAGATGTATAACGCCGCACGAGGCGAGGCGATGGCTGGCTTCGGCGACGATACGGTATATATAGAGAAATTCGTGGAGGAACCTCACCACATTGAGTTCCAGATACTGGGCGACAAGCACGGCAACGTGGTTCACCTCTTTGACCGTGAATGCTCTGTGCAGCGTCGTAACCAGAAGATAGTGGAGGAGAGTCCGTCACCATTCATAGGCGACGAGCTACGCAAGGAGATGGGCGCTAAGGCGGTGGCTGCGGCTAAGGCTGTGGACTACATAGGCGCTGGCACCATAGAGTTTCTGGTGGATAAGCACCACAACTTCTACTTCCTGGAGATGAACACCCGTTTGCAGGTGGAGCATCCTATAACGGAGGAGGTGGTTGGCGTGGACCTGGTGAAGGAGCAGTTGCGCATAGCGGCTGGCGAGCCTCTGCGCTTCAAGCAGGAAGACCTGTCGCAGCACGGTCACGCCATAGAGTGCCGTATATGTGCTGAGGACACGGAGCACAACTTCATGCCTTCACCTGGCGTGATACAGCAGCTGACAGTACCTCAAGGAATAGGTACGCGCGTAGATTCACACTGCTACGAGGGCTACGAGATACCTATGCACTACGACCCTATGATTGGCAAACTGATAGTCTGGGCTGTGACGCGCGAATATGCCATAGAGCGTATGCGAAGAGTGCTGTATGAATATAAGATTACGGGTCTGACAACGAACATACGTTATCTGCGCAGGATAATCGATGTGCCTGACTTTAAGAACGGCAACTACAACACCTACTTCATAGAGCGCAACCAGGAGAGGCTGAAGCCACGCAAGGGATTCAAGACCGACTCGGAGCCTATGGCGGTGATTGCTGCATACATAGACTACCTGATGAACGTGGAGGAGAACAAGCCTAACGGAGTGACGGAAGAGAGTTCGGCTCTGACCAGATGGCGCGCCTTCGGACTGCAGAAGGGAGTGCTGAGGGTGTGATAGATTAAGGAGTTAAAGTAGTGAGCGGAGCGAACGATAACTTCTATAACTTCTATAACTTCAAAAAAAAACATTTTTTTCGCTAATGGAAATACAAGTTGGAGATAAGATGATGGAGGTTACCCTGCTGCAGAAGGAGGGCAACCACGTAAAGGTAGAGATAGACGGTAAGGTGTATGACGTTGACGTTTGTATGCTGGAGAATAACGTCTGCTCAATAATTCATAAGGGCAACTCATATAATGCTGAGCTGACCAAGGACGAGGCTGGCAAGCTGTATCGCGTGAACCTGAACTACTCGGTTTACGACGTGAGCATGCTCGACTCGCAGGCTAAGTACATGCGTATGCGCAAGTCGAAGGGCGCACAGGCTGGTGCACAGGCTGACACCATCACGGCACCTATGCCTTGCAAGATAGTGAAGGTATTCGTGAAGCCTGGCGACGAGCTGAAGGCTGGCGACTCAGTGCTGACCATGGAGGCAATGAAGATGCAGTCAAACTACAAAGTGGCTGAGGATTGCACCGTGAAGGAGGTACTGGTGAATGAAGGCGACAGCGTAATGGCGAATGCGGTATTAGTAAAACTTGAGACAAAATAAAAAGGAGTTAAAGGAGTTAAAAGAAAGATATGGCTACAAGAGTAGAAAAACCAAAAGAGAAGCTTACAGCAAGAGAGAGAATAGAGACACTGCTCGACAAGGGTACATTCGTGGAGATGGATAAGCACGTGATGCACCGTTGCACCGACTTTGGCATGGAGAACAAGCGCATAGAGGGCGACGGCGTAATCAGCGGCTACGGAAAGATTGACGGCAGGATAGTGTTTGTCTATGCCTTCGACTTCGCCGTGCTGGGCGGTTCGCTCAGTGCTGCCAACGCACAGAAGATAGCTAAGGTGCAAGACCTTGCCCTGAAGAACGGTGCGCCAATCATAGGTCTGAACGACTCAGGCGGTGCACGTATTCAGGAGGGTGTGGAGTCACTGACAGGCTTTGCCCACATATTCAAGCGCAACGTGATGGCGAGCGGTGTGATACCACAGATTTCGGCTATCATGGGACCTTGCGCAGGCGGTTCGTGCTACTCCCCTGCCCTCACCGACTTCATCCTTATGGTGAAGGAGCAGAGCCAGATGTTTGTCACTGGTCCTAACGTGGTGAAGGCAGTGACCAACGAGGATGTGGACAAAGAGACACTGGGCGGAGCGATGACCCACAACAGCGTGAGCGGTGTGAGCCACTTCATCTGCAACGACGATGAGGAGACACTGATGACCATACGCGAACTGATAGGTTTCATACCGTCAAACAACATGGAGGATGCACCTGTGCACCCTGTGACTGACGAGGTGACTCGCGTGTGCCACGAACTGGACAACGTGGTGCCAACAGACCCTAACCAGCCTTACGACATACGTAACATCATAGAGCCAGTGTGCGACCAGCAGTATTTCTTCGAGATACAGCCTGAATATGCTAAGAACATCGTGATAGGATTCGGCAGAATGGCAGGCAGGACAGTGGGTTTCGTAGCCAACCAGCCAAACTTCCTCGCTGGTGCGCTGGACATTGACGCCAGCGACAAGGCGGCTCGCTTCATACGTTTCTGCGACTGCTTCAACATCCCTCTCATCGCTGTAGAGGATGTGCCTGGTTTCCTGCCTGGTGTGGATCAGGAGCATCATGGTATCATACGTCACGGAGCCAAGATTGTTTATGCCTTTGCCGAGGCTACCGTACCAAAGATTACGCTCATAACACGTAAGGCTTACGGTGGTGCTTACATCGTGATGAACTCAAAGTGCATAGGTGCTGACGTGAACCTCGCCTACCCAACAGCAGAGATTGCCGTAATGGGTGCCGAGGGTGCCTGCAACATACTCTATCGCAAGGCTACACCAGAAGAGCGTCAGGAGAAGATTGCCGAGTATCAGGAGAAGTTTGCTAACCCACTGCCAGCAGCACGTCTGGGTTACATAGACGAGATTATCTCACCTTGCGACACTCGCATTCGCCTCATACAGGCACTCGAGATGAGTCGCAACAAGAACCAGAGCAATCCACCTAAGAAGCACGGCAATATGCCGCTATAGTGCATAACGCATAATCAGGTTCTTGAAGATCTCATTGTGGCACAGGATGTCGGGATTGCCCACGATAATCTCTTTCTTCTTGGCACGCGTGAGAGCGACATTAAGACGACGGTCTATCAACGCCCCACTGACGGGGTCGGTGAACGTGGCTGAAGAGAGGAACTTCAACTGATACTGGTACTGCACCGTGAAACCGTAGATGATGACATCACGCTGCGAACCCTGATAACGCTCAACGGTGTCGATGGTGATTAGGTTAGAGGTTAGAGGTAAGAGGTGAGAGGTTAGAGTTGTTCCGCTCTGCGCCTGAGCACCTACTGGAGCGCAAGAAAGTTCTTCATTTATAGCCTGGCGCACGGCGGCAATCTGGTTACGATAAGGCACTATGACGCCAACAGTTTTAAGCGGGTCGAAGTTTTCGCCCGCTTCTTTTATTGCCTTCACCACCTCACGGGCTATGACGCGAGCCTCATTCACATTCACCTTGTCACTCTCTGTCTCGTCTGGTTTTGGCACGGGGATAAACTCTATTCGCCTGCCCTCTATCGTCTCTAACTGGTGAGGCAGTCCCACCACACCTAATTTGCCTTCATAAAAAGCGTTATTAGGAAACTCCGCTATCTCAGCGTGCATCCTACCTTGTTTGGAGAGGAAATAGACAACGTTCCCGTTAACGTTAACGTTCCCGTTGTATAGCCTTTCAAAGAGCGAGTTGCGGCAGTTGGTCAGTCCGATGTCTATGAGGCACTGCTCCGTAACTTTGGAGTCCTCCTCAGACTGCTGCACCACAGCAGGCAACTGCTTGTGGTCGCCGATGAGTACGAAGCGCTGAATAGAGGACCCTCCCCCATCACCTTCCTTAAAGAGAGGGGTGCTTGTGATATTCGCATCTTTTGTTGCAGACAGCAGTCCCAACAGTTGGGGTTCGAGTATCTGCGATGCCTCATCTATTATGGCGAGGTCGAATGATTTGAGACGGAAGAGCGAAACAGAAGCCGAGGTGATAGCCGTTGTGGTGCCCACAAACACTCGACAACCGTCTATCAAGTCCCTTATCTCACCTATGTTCTTGCAGCACTTAGTCCTGTTTTCTATGAGGTACTCGCGATAAGGTTTCTCACAAGAGAACGGCGAACCAATCCTGAGGAAGTCCAAGCCCTCCTCCACCAGTTTGGAGCATATCTCATCCACGGCTCGGTTGGTGTAAGCCATCAACAGTATAGAGCCACCCTGCTGGAGTTGCTCCTTGAGTATGTTAAGCAGTCCGAAGGATGTCTTGCCCGTGCCAGGAGGTCCCACCACGAGGTAGAGGTCTCGTGCCTGCATTGCACCACGCACCAAGTCGTTAAACTCACCATAGTCGCCCTTGAGCTCTATGCCCCTATCAACCTCAGGACTGCGCTGTCCCAGTATCAGCGACTTACGGTGCGCAGGGGCAGAGAGAAACTGATGGAGCGAGCGGAACAGCGACGTGGTGGATGCCTCATAGAAGTCGTGCTCCACAGCCCACGACCAGTTTTTGCGTTGGACAAACACCACCTCGTCACTCTGTGGGGCGCGCAACCTTATATTTATAATAAGGTGTGACTCCTCGTTATACATCTCGTCGATGGTGCCACGATGCACTATGGTCTTGCGTATATCGGGTGTGGTATTGTTTTCATAGGCATAGAGGGTCACGATGTCGCCAAGCCTGAAGTTGAGCGAAGCTATACCAGCCTCGTCAGCAGTCTTTTGCGTCAGTTTCAGAGCCACCACCCCACTTTCTTCTTTTACCAACTCCTGTATCTCCAGTCGGTCAATGATGCTGCCCGAAGCCAGTTTCTCATCCAGACTGCTGTGCCACTTAGCCGCAAAACCTGAGTCTTCCTTGTTGTTGTGTCCCATCTTTGAGAGCACGTGCTCGGTGGCAACAAAGCGCAGCATACGCAAGAAGTAGGTCTGTTCCAAAGGGGTTGCCGTCTGTATAGGCGTGAGCACCCTTTCTATCTCAGGTCGCACCCACGTAGCCCAGAAGCGGTCGCTCATCTCTTTGCGTCTGAGCTGCTCGGGTTTCATGCGCAGGAGCACCTCTGCCCCACCCTTGGCATAAGACATCTCGCAGTATGCTATCTGGTTGCGTAGCATCAGTGCCTTGTGCAACAGCTCAGGTGCTACACCTAAGCGCACCAATCCCTTTTTATATTTTGAGTAAAGCAGGAACGACTGTATGTCGCTGTTGCGAATGGGTTGTCCGTCACGCTCGTAGCCGTAATGCAGCATCGCCATATAGAGGAGCATCTGCACGTAGTGTTTCTCCTGATACACAGGGGTGTCAGGGTCGCGTGAAGGAAAACCTCCTTTGCCCGACTTCTGCTCTATCAGCACTCGGTAGTCACGTTGCAGAAGGTCCATACGTCCCTGCAGTCCCAACGTCTCGCAGAAGAATGAGGGTTCGAGCAACACCTGTGAGGCATCAAACCTGCCCACCTCTTTCTCCAGCGTCTCGTGAATGGCTATGCGGATATTCTCCAACTGTTCCCTCGCATCCTTGTGGAAAGAAGCGTCTATGCCTTCAGCCGCCGCCATGTCAATAGCGTTATGATGGAAGAAGCGGGTCACGCTCTCAGCATAGTCCACATCCTTGCCATGCACCACCTCGTCAAGGAACTGCGATGCGAGGTTACCCAAGTGTATCGCCCTTGTAGGCGGTGTGGTCTTCAGTCGGTTGAGCAGCGCCACGTATGGTGTGTCGGCATACGACTCAAAACAAGCCGCCACAGATGAGATATCAACCAGATAGTCAGGCTGATAGATGAGTATCTTGTCAGCCACCACGTTTATCAGGTCGCCCTCCTTCAGCAGTTTCAAGAAATACTCATAGCCCTCAGGCAGCGGCACCTCCACATCCTCACCGTAGTCAGAACGGCCGAAGATGGTGGTGTCATCCCAATGATCAACGATAATACGAGTAGACTCACCCCTAGCCCCTCTCTTGGAGAGAGGGGAAGAGTATGCATTATCTTTCAGCGAAAAAGCAGATAAGACATTTTGTAATTGTTCCCCTCTCTCCAAGAGAGGGGTTAGGGGTGAGTCTGTTGGGGGTGAGTCTTTTAATATTGCTTTAAAGAACAGCGCCAGACACTTTATGTCCCGTTGCCAACAGGTGGGTTGGTCTTCGTCCTTGCGATGACGGAAATCGTTGAGGGCGAGATAGACGGAACGGTCCACGCCGTGTTCCTTACACAGGAAATCGGTCTTGGCAAACAGTCCGCCAAAATGTATGTTGCTCCCCGTCAGACGGTCGTCCACGGCACGGTGCAACACAATATTAAGCAAGTGATAACAACCCTTCAGGTCGCCATCACTTGCTTTCTTTTTTGCTTGAAGCAGTATGTCAAAAAATTCGTTATGCAAGGATTGCGTCAGCCAGTGCCTCGAGAGCCGAAATATCAGTATCCTTCATACGTCCGCGGATGGTTACGAGGTCGCCTTTGATGGTTACATTCTTCATCTCTTCTATCATCTGCTTCATCACTCTGCCAGCTGATGGAGCCCATGAGCCGTTCTCTATCAGAGCCACCTCACGGTTCTGCCAAGCCTTGATCTGCAGGTGGTGCAGGAAGTCATACATTGGTGGGAAGAGGCCTGCATCGTAAGATGAGGCAGCCAGCACCACCTTACCATATTTGAAGGCATCCTCGATAGCCTCAGCCTGGTCTTCGCGACACAGGTCAGCAATAGCCACCTTCTTACATCCCTTACCCTTGAGTATTGCAGAGAGCAGTTCGGCAGCCTCCTTGGTGCATCCATGTATTGAAGCATAGGCAATAAACACACCTTCTGCCTCCACACCGTATGCGCTCCATATATTATACAGTCGCAGAGCCTCAGCCATTGCCTCGCCCTTGAGCATAGGACCGTGCAGCGGACATATCTGTTCTATCTCTAATGCTGCAGCCTTCTTGAGCAGGGTGCTCACAGGACCGCCATACTTACCACAGATGTTGAAATAGTAGCGGCGAGCCTCACAAGCCCAGTCGTCTGGGTCGGCCTCTCTCACGCCAAACTTACCGAAGGCGTCAGCAGAGAAGAGCACCTTGTCAGTCATGTCGTATGTCACCATCACCTCAGGCCAGTGCACCATCGGTGCCATGACAAACTGCAGTGTGTGCTTACCCAGGTTCAGGGTGTCGCCCTCCTTCACCGTCATCACGTTTTCAGAGATGTCGTGGTTAGGGAAATACAGCGGTATCATGGTAGCAGCCTTAGCCGAGCATACTATCTTTATCTCAGGGTAGAGGTTGAGCACCTCCTCCACTCCACCTGTGTGGTCTGGTTCCAGATGCTGCACCACGAGGTAGTCTGGTGTTTTGCCAGCGAGTGCGTTCTTTAGGTCTTCCAACCAAGCTTCGAAAGTGCGCTGGTCAGAGGTATCCATAATAGCTATCTTATCGTCGTCGATGAGATAAGAGTTGTAACACATGCCTTCAGGCAGGTCATACTGCGACTCAAAGAGTGTGGTCTCTCTGTCGTCTTGTCCAATGTAGATAATGTCTTTTGTAATGTTCATTTGTTTATTTTGCAAGTTTTAATATCTCTGTCGTTACGTCAGGTGTTATAGGATAGAAGGCACCAAACTTCTCGCCTTTGTTCTTATGCAGATTAGCCACAAACTGTGGTATGGCAGCATCTATCTCAGCCTCTGAAAGGTTTGGCAATAGTTCCTTCAAGGTCACTGGCAGTTTCAGGTCGTCGTGCAGGAACTGCTTAAAGAGGTTGATGCCCTCTACTGCATCGCTGACTCCGAACACTCGCTCAGCAAACTGCTTGATGCGTGCTGGGTGGTTCTTAGCCATGAAGAGCATATATGCTGGGGTCACTACGGCAAGTCCTGCGCCGTGGGTCACGTCATACATGGCACTTATCTCGTGCTCTATCTGGTGACCAGCCCAGTCCTCTTCTCTGCCTATGCCGCACGTGCCGTTGTGGGCTATCGTACCGCTCCACATGATGTTGGCTCTTGCGTCGTAGTCATTAGGATTCTTCATCACCTTGCGTGCCTCGTTGATGATGGCTGTTATCACGCCCTCACACAGACGGTCGGATATCTCCACGCCCTCGGTATTTGAGAAGTAACGCTCCAGTATGTGCACTATCATGTCGCATATACCTGATGCCGTATGCCATGCAGGCAGGGTCATGGTGAGTTCGGGGTTCATCACGGCAAACTTAGGTCTGAGCAGCATAGGCTCCTTGATGCCCAGTTTCTGCTTCGTGGTCATATTGGTGATAACGGCATTGCCTGAACCTTCAGAACCAGCAGCAGGAATGGTGAGCACCACACCCACTGGCAGAGCCTTCTTTATCTTTGCCTTACCTATATAGAAATCCCAGAAGTCTCCGTCATAGTCCACAGCACACGCCACAGACTTAGCTGTGTCTATCACACTGCCTCCGCCTACAGCAAGGAGGAAATCCACACCGTTCTTGCGCACCAGTTCAATGCCTTCGCGCACCTTGTCGTCTGTAGGGTTAGGTTTGATGCCTGCCATCTCCATATACTTGATGCCAGCAGCATCCAGTGCAGCCTGCACCCTGCCTATCAGTCCGCTCTTCACGGCACTTCCGCCGCCATAGAGTATCATTACCTTCTTGGCACCGTACTGTCGTGCCAGTTCTCCTGTCTTTGCTTCGGTGTTACGTCCGAACACAAACTCCGTAGGTGAATAAAAAGAAAAATCTAACATTTATTTTAATTGATAATTGATAATTGATAGTTATTTTATATACTTCTTGCCGTTGCTGATTACTATGCCCTTGTATGAATCACTCACTTTCTGCCCAACCAAGTTAACGTTAACGTTCCCGTTCCCGTTAGCGTTCCCGTTAACGTTCCCGTTAACCTTAACCACGCCCGTAGGTATATCCATACCCAGCACGTAATACACTGAGTTGAGAATCAGTTTCTGTGCTGCCGCTGTGAGGTTAGCCGTTGATGCCTCGCTCACACCTATCATTATATAGCGGTTGCTTATCGCACTGCCGTTAAGGGTGGCACCTGTCAGGTCGGCTATGCTGATATAGTTGTTACTTGTAGGCGAAGCTAATGTAGTGTAGTCCTGCCAGTTTGTTGGCTGACTGATAGCAGTCACGGCATTGCCGCTTGCTGAGGTAAACAGCTGCACCTTGCCGTCGTTTATCTCCACATCCTGGAATATCTCGTGCGTATCGTCAGCTACGCTCACTGCTACGTCGCCGGTGTTCACTGCCGTTCCCCAGTTCCACACACCGTTTTTCATCATCCAAGGCTTGAGCAGCACCGTAGGCAGGTTGTAGTTCTTCAGTCCTGCCATGGCAGCAGCACCTGATGATGGCACTGGACTAATCACCAGCGCGTCACATTCGCTTAGGTCTGGTGTGCTGTTAGCGTCCTTCACCTCCACCATAAAAGCAGATCTTATAGCTGCAACTATCTTGGCATCGGCATCGCTGGTACCAGTAGTACCATTCGTTACGTATGCCACCACTGGTGCTGATGCATCACTCACGTTCAGCGTGATGGTAGCCATTACGTCTGTCTCGAAATCCACTGTTGGCACAAAGGTCATAACGTATGTGCCAGCCTCAGAGGGTGTGCCGCTGATGGTTGCCACCTTGCCGTCTATCGCTACCGTCACTCCTGGCACTGTGGTGTTGTCCGTACGCTCTATGCCTGTTGCCGAACCGCCAGCGGTTATCGTCACCGTCTGTATAGCGCGACCAGCCTTCACTGCCTGTGTGGCATTGCCTGTCACCGTGAGTGTTGCAGGCATGTGGGGGGTACCTCCGTCGTTATACTCAAAGCAACCTAGGTCTGGTGCCTGTCCGTAGTAAGGCAGACCAGTGTCTGTCGTACCCTTGTCTATCAGCTGTGATGTAGATTTTGGTCGCATACATGTGTAGTCAGGCAGACTGCCGTCAGCCTTTCTCGCACCCAATATCTGTCCTTCCACATCCACACTCTCAAAGTCGGCATCCGTCACCGTCATGCCTACGATGTTCCATGAGTTGTTCTTCTCTTCGTATGAGGCACACTGTATCACATCGCCGTTCTTACCCTTGTATGTCAGGTTGTTATACAGATGTGCCGTACCACATGCCGTCTGGTCGAATCCGTAGTTCTTGGCGTTGTAGCAGCTGGTGTTGTTGTATATCCACATCTCACCGGCGTTGTTGTTCTGGTCTATGCCCTTCGCACCCAGACTGGCGTCGAGGTGGAATGTCACACCGTTGTATGCTGACAGGCTGTTTCTCAATATCACGTCATGCTTTGTTCTGTCGCCGCCCAACTTAAATCCGTTGGCGTTGCCCAGATTCACGTACTCAGCCATCGTCACCCAGTATTTTGGGCTGCCTTCACGCTTCGATGTCACCTCTCTGCCTGCACCCTCAAACTGCTGGAACCAGCTCTTGTCAGTCTCATAGCGAGCATGTCCCTCCATGTTGTAATAGCCAGGACCGTTGTTGTAGCACACACAGTTCTCTATCACTGTAGGACCGAAGTCGCTTGTCACGTGCTGGTAGAAGTCCCATCCGTCGTCAGAGTTGTTCCATGCACGGCATCCTATGTAGGTATTGCCGCCGCCGGTATATTGCTTATCGGCAAAGCCGTCGGCATTGCCACCGAAGTCTGCTGCGTCCACGCCACCCAGTTTGTAGTCGAAGTTATCGTGTGAGTCGCAGTTGAGTATCAGGTTGCTGTGACCGCCCTTCATCTGCACACCTGTATCGCCGTGACCATATACGTCCAGCATCGCAAACTTACAGTATGAGCCTGAGTTCAGCAGACCGTTCTTGCCTGAATAGCGTATCGTCAAGCCCTTCATATACACGTAGTTGCCTGAGTTTGAGATACCCCTTGAACCGTATGCCACCTTGCGGAAGTCGAAGATAGGTGTCTCGCCTTCGTAAGCCCATATGTTTACGAACTTATCACTGTTGCCACTCACGTTTATTGATATCGGGTTGCTGTAGTCATACTGTCCGCCGAGGCAATACAGTATGTCGCCAGGCTGCAGCTGGCTCACCAGTGTTGTAAACGCGCCAGCCTTGTCGTATGACGTTCCGTCACCCGTTCCGTTAGGCTTAGCATAATAAGTCTTGGCTGTTGCTGCTATCGTCAGCATTATCAGCGCCATCAGGTTAAGTAATCTTTTCATTTCGTTGTCTATGTTGTCGTTATTATATTTTTTTTATTTCACGCCAAGCGAGGTGATACTCCTTCGGAGTTTGTGATAACGATATTCTGCTTATTGCAAGCACGCTTTCATAAGCATCTATCTTATATCACACTGCCTGACGGCAGCTATCACCTCTACGCGAAGAACAAAGGTCGCAGTCTTTGACTGCTCACGCAAAGCCATGCGGACTGTGCACGAAGTCCTCCCTTTGAGGGAGGATTTAGGAGGGTCTCCTTGGCGTAAGCGCCGGAGGCGCGTCTTGGCTCTTTGCGTAGAGAAGGTTAAGCTTGAAAAGCTAAGTCATAGACAGAAGTGGGCATTATAGGAGCTTGCTCATATATGGACACTACTGGCGAGGACTTGAATCCTCGAAGAGGGTAACCTTCTCGTCTTTGCGAGAAACCAAACCACCATCGTTACTCAGCATCTTTTCCACGTCGCTGAGCAGGCGTTTGTATGGTGCGGAGTGGGTGTAGCCTAAGCTTTTCTTCAGCATCTGCGATATGTCACTCTGCGAGTTGTTGTACGCCGAGAGCTCGTTTTGCATCTGCAGGGCGTGGCATGACTTATGCCTTATGTCCTTCTCTCGCTCGCGTCGCAGTTCGTCGCACACTGTCTGCATGGTAGGCACCACCACATTATTAAACAGGTGGTGTCCCTGCACATACATATAGGTGGTCTCAGGTGTCACACCCAGTTGCAGCAGCAGGTCCTTCGTCTTCAGGTAGTCCTCCTTCTTGCCAGGCAGTTCGCGCTGCAGACTCTGCACCCTCACCCTCACCTTATGTCTCAGTTTGTTCAGTGCGTTAGGCACATCGCTCATCCTGCCGTGCCTTATGCTCACTATGGTGTTGAAATCCGTTATGGTAAACTTACCGTAGTTGCCCTCTCGGTATAGCATCACGCTCCACACGAAGAGCGGGAACACTATCCTGCTATACTGCGCCAGGAAGTCAACGAAGTCAAACACCTCATGGTCATTCAGCGTTGACATCACACACACATTATGCAGTCCAGGGGCATAACACTGGTAGTTCTCTATGGCATACACATAGGTGTGCAGCACGTAGGGGTTGCTCAGCATAAACTTGCTCAGCGTCGTCTCGCCCTGCAACAGGTAATCGTAATCGGCATCCACACACGCTATCATGTGTGTGCCCACCTTCTGGTGCATCAGCGACATCAGTGCCTGCTTCTTGCCTCTCTTCAGGTTGCCCCTCGATGGCAGCATCACCTCAAAATATCGTGTCTCGTCCTCAAACTCCGACAGCACCATTCTCCAGAACAGCACATCATCATAACTCTCCACGTAAGCCACTATGCGCTTACGTGCCGACTTGCCCCTCAGCGTGTTAGCTGCCTGAACGTAGTCCGATGTTATGTATGAGTTAAGTTTTGACAAAACTTTGGTTCAAAGCGTTCCCGTTAGCGTTCCCGTTCCCGTCAGCGTTCCCGTTATACTGTAATCTCGCTCACTTCCGTTACTTTATCCATCCATCCGTCCATTATCATGGCAGGCGAATGGGTAGAGAGGATTATCTGCACATTAGGGTTCATCTTGCGTATAATACTGATGAGCTGCTTCTGCCATTCCACATGCAGACTCACCTCTGGCTCATCCATAAACAGCACATAGGGCTCCTCGTTCTCCAGATACACTGCCAGCAGTATCGTCAGCATCTGCTTCTCACCGCTCGACAGCACCTTCAGGTCTATCGGTTCGCCATAGAAGAGCAACGTAAACTCCTTCTTCTCCCTGTCCACCGTCTTGTGCGTAGCGCTGAAGAGCTTGTCGATGATGTCGTAGAGCAAAGCTCTGCGTTGCTCTACTCTAACGGGAACGGGAACGTTAACGTTAACCTTTTCCTGGTTGTCTTTTGTACCTTGTCCTTTATCTTGGTTCCCGTTCCAGTTAACGTTCCCATTATACTTCTCCACCAGCCCTTGCAGGTTCTCGTCATATTCAGAGCGCACGTCTGGGGTGCATATCCAGTTATAGCGTATATACTCGGCATCGCTGGGCTCAGTCACCAGTCTTATGCCTTGTTTCTCTATCGCATTGATGGTCTTTGCCCCTGTTATGGCACGCCTCAGTATGGTGCTCTTACCGTCGCCGTTCACTCCGCTCAGTATGTTCACCTGTGGGTCCAGCGTCCACTTAATGTGCTTTCTGCCACCCCATAGAGCGTCAATCTCAATCTCTTTTATGTAGTCAGCGTACTTCATATACCTTTCTCTTTTACGAGGACAAAGTTAGTAATTTTCACGCAAAGATGCAAATTTATTTTCACTTTTCCTTCTTGCGCTCCAGTAGGTGTTCTTGCTCTGGCAAGCGTAGCACCATAGGTGCGTCCGATTACAGGCGAGCAAGCTCGGAATTCTTAGCAAGGGCATGCGGTTACTTAGTAAGGACACGCGGTTACTTAGCAAGGGCACGCGGTTACTTAGCAACCGCACGAGCCTAAAGCAACAAAAAAGGAACCCCGTTTGGAGTTCCTTTTAGTTCCCGTTAACGTTATGGTTCTGGTGTCGCCACCTTCTTCTTACCTACGTTGACGCTGGCATCACCTGTTACCTCGGCTTCATCACCACCGCCATAGACATTGTCACGGATGTCAACACCCAGAACGGTGTATTTCTTGTAGTAGGTAGTGTCAGCTACCGCTGTGCCTGAAGCTGAAGTATAAGTATCATCGCTCTTGGTGTAGCAATCAGTTGGCAAGGTATCACCAGCCTTAACCGGTATCTGCTTATAGATGTCCTCACCTACCGTTGTACCGATGTTAACCGTAGTACTACCCTCTACCTTGGCAGCCTTACCTCCACCGAAGACACTGTGGATAGAGCCCATATTACCCTTCACGTGAGAAGGCAGGATGACACTATGTCCGGCAATCTCCTTGGTCTCGCCAGCGTAGTTTGAATAGTACTTTATCTGAGCATCCTCTGTATAACTCCTGGTCTGTGCTTCGCTTGTCGGGTCAGCTACCTCATTGATGTTGACAGTAGGACTACCTACCATCAAGGCACCCTCACCGTAGCCGCCGCCGTATATGTTGCCAATGCTGGTAAACGACTTCACGTTGACTACAGGGTCTTTGTAAAGCTTGTCACCAGACGTCTTTGGTGTGCCGTCGTCATTATATCCATAGACAGAGTATGCAGCAAGGTTTCCGCCGCCATAGAGCTCACCGATGATGATAGGATAACATCCTGTCTCTTCGATATTGACCTCTATAGAACCATTGATGTTGCCGCCGATATTGTTGCCACCGAACACACGGTCGAAGCGTCCGCTCTGGATGTTCATCACCACGTTTCCATTGACATCTGCATTCTTTGCACCGCCATAGAGAGTGCCTAACTTAGAGATACATACAAGGTCAATGCTTGTACCGCCTTCCATGTAAGCCTCGTTACCGGCGCCATACACTTCGTCGAGCACCAGAGGGCAACACGGAGCACCACTTCCGTCCTTTGCCTCGTTCAAACTAACGCTGGCAGTCTTCCATATCTTACCTTTAGCATTAGAACCGCCATAAGCATCATGTATAAGTCCGCCTTGGAGGTCAACAAAAGTAGTACCCTTTCCATAGGTAGTTGTACCGTCAGCCTTGTAACCCACATTAGCGCCCGGGTTATCTTCACCAGATGGCAGTTTGTCATTACCGTTACCGCCACCGAAGATTGTACCTATCTCGTATGTACCTTTGACAATCACCTCTGAAGCAGGAACAGAAGCAGCATTACCGCCGCCATATACAGTATTGATACTTGTGAGGTCACAGCCGTCGATGGTCACTGATGCCTTTGAATTATCATCCGTAGGGATGTATGCAGCCAGATTACCACCGCCATAGACAGCTTCTACGTCATACTTATCAGAATTCTTGGCAGGCTTAGTACTGATATTGGCATTCTCAGGAGTCTGTGTAGCATAGACGTGTACTGTTACAGTGCCCTTAGGCGAACCGTTCATATCGTTGCAACCGAATACCTGGTGTACGACAGCACCCTCTGCATCAGATTCAACAGTTTCGTTCAGACTAACGGCTATATTGCCACCTGTCGTTCCTGCCTCGCTGATAGGAATCTGCTCTTCTTCAGGAGTGCCCTCAGGATAAGTGATGTCATCGACGCTACCCTTACCGCCACCGAACACACTGCCGAAGTAGTAATACTTAGTAGCATCTTCCGAATCAACAACCTTCGTACCTACTGTACCGCCTTTGATATTCACCGTTGCATTCTCTGCCACAGCGCCAATCTCACCACCGCCATAGATACTGCTCTTCACAGTTCCACCAGTCATGTTCAGTGTGGTTCCCTTACACTTACCGAGTTTTGGCCACAATGGAAGCAATGTTCCATCCAGAGCATAGAGACGTCCCATACCGCCTGTAAACACATTACCACCCTTGGTATATTGCAAATGGTTCTGATAGTCAAATGTTGTATTTGGTATCACAGCCTTCTGCTCAGCAGTAGGATTGTAGATGTACTCATTGTCGTTACCGATGGTACCGCCGCTGATGTTTATTGTGATGTAACCACGACCATTATTATAATAGGTAGAAGCAGATTCAGTACTTGGGTTAGGATAAGAACCGTCATACTTGTTGTTTGGACGCAATATACCATAAGGCTTTATCTTGTGTCCGTCTTCTTCTATCTCTTCATCCACCAGATATAGACCGTAGCCCACTGATGCCAGACGACCGCCACCATAGACAGAGCCGAGAATTTTACCACTCTCGATGTTCAGTTCCACAGAGCCACCCACGTTACCAGCCGTCAGTGCATCGCCACTGAATCCACGACCTCCGCCGAATACGTTACCATCTACGTAAGAGGTACCCAATGTACCAATCGTTGGTCCTTCACCTTCATCCGTGCCGATGTTCACTGTCGTATTTTGGAATACGTGACCATCCTCTCCGCCGCCAAAGACTGAGCCATAGACCTTTCCGCCCTCAACGGTAACCGTTGCACGATCCACATTCGTCTCCTTATTGAAGAAGATACGCTGGTCACCCTTACCTGCACCAAAGACGTAGCACGTAACCGGATGAGCAACTATTTGACTGAACGTACGTGGCACACCGACAGTACCGCCAGTCATCGTAACAGTGGCAGAGCCCTTCACATTCGTAGCCTCACAACCACCATAAACATTAGTCAAGATATGACCGCCGTCGATAGTTACTGTAGTCGTTCCCTCAACACTTCCTGCCGTACTCAGATATTTACTGATGCCCTCAGTTGTGTCATAATAAGGAACACAACCCGAGCCACCACCAAACACATTACCATAGTAAGTATGTCCGTCAGAAGCTTCCAGTCTTCCACCTTCGGTAGATTCTCCGCTAGGGTATTTATCCAAGTCGCCCGTTGCATTAGCGTAAAGGTCATGTGGTGCGTATGGTGCTTCGTATGGCCAGCTTGCGCATTCCAAATCATCTGATGGAACATAGTCGTCACCCCATACTTCAGCTCCGTATGGCGCAGTGACATTTTTTCCACATCCTATCTGTCCGCCAGAGATGTTCACCTCAGTATCACCTAACACGTGTCCGCTCTCGCTACCGCCATAGGCAGAACCTGTTAGGAATGCCGTGCCGCTGATATTCAATATCGCCTTATTGAAGTATGCACAAGTCTCCAAATTAGGATATTGGACAGGATCATGCATCTCACCACGACCGGCACCAAACACATGACCATAGTCATCAGGACCGCCCTTACCATATCCAGCCATCTTGGCACCGGCAACACCTATCTGACCTCCGCTGACAGTAACGGTACAAGTGCCAGTACCCTCTGCACATGAGATTGGCTTGCCGACAGGCACTTCAGGATGCGCTGTATGATAAGTCGCATCAGCAAGGGTGTATGTGCCCACTGACCCCATAGCACCACCGCCATAGACGTTGTGCACCACGTGACCGCCGTCAATCTGTACGGTTGTATTACCACGCACTATACCAGCGTTAAAGTCAAAGTATGTCTTTTCTACTTCACTTACGGTCTTTTTGTAGGTGTCAGTACCGCAACCAGAACCATATACGTTACCACGAGAAGGGTAACGGGCTCCTGAGTAGGTAATATCATCAGAAGGGTCATCAGGCGTACCGCCATCATCGGTAATTGGAGAGCCCTCTGCTATACCGATAGTACCACTATGTATAGTCACCAATGCATCTTTGAAGTTGTGACCGTTCTCGCCACCGCCATATACAGAACCCTTAATCCAAGGATTTGTGTTATCTTCTGCGGAAGTGGTTCCGATAACCACGTTCGTATTGCCAACCCATGCCATCTTATCGACAAGCGGATTTGATTCTGGATCGCCTTCTGAACCACGTGAAGAACCGAATACCATACCATTATTCTTACCGTCACTACCGAATGTTCCACCAGTGATGGTCACGTTAGCCATGCCTGTATTATCCGCAAGAGTAGTAGTTCCAGTTGATGGGTTATAAGTAAATGTACCGACAGAGCCGAATGCGCCACCACCATATACATTATGAAGAATCTTTGTTGTTTCTGCAGTACCGCTGATGGTTACGTTGGTATTACCCTTCACCATACCTGCATTGACATCATCTTCCTTACCTTTACCGCCACCATAGACGTTGCCCCATGTAGCACCGCCCTCGCCTTCTGTTCCGATAATACCGCCATTAACATTTACTTCTGTGTCATTATTCACAGCAGATTCTTCACCACCGCCATAGACGCTCTCGCCCACAGTGGTTGTGCCATTAATATTCAGAGTCACCTTTCCTGTTACTGCGCCGAGACCATCCAGATTCTCTGTTGTATAGAGGATGTGATTTGTTTTGTCGATGCTTATTGCATCACCATGCTGCCATTTATATGTGGTAGTTGCACCTTTCACGCCTGTACGGTATGTACCATAGTCTGTATAGTAAAGTGGAGTAGTCCTAAAGCCTATACTGTCAACCTCTACTGTAGGGAGCGAAGCAGAATATCCTGCACCGAACACATTGCCCTTGACTGTACAACCTGTCAGTGTAGAAGTGGCAGGGCCCTCAACCTTACCCAAACTACCGCCACCATAGAAGTTGCCCGTTATGGTACAGTCTGTCAGAGTAGACGTTACATTACGTGTAGTAGCGAGTGAGAACAAAACATGTTCCACAAACAGACGTGCCACGTTTGTTTTATTGTCAGACATTGGAATAAACTGATAGCTGAATTGGGTAGAAATTCCTGGGAATCCCGATGCAGATGCTTGCGTGTATTGTTCACTTACCCAATTATTCCAATTTGTATTTACAACACCACTTTTGTTATTCGGTGCACGACGGCTATAAGAACTACCACCAAAGCCTGCACCAAAGAATGTACCAAACTCACAACCTGTCGCAGTGGTGGTTACGGTCTTACCTTCATTCATATCACCAAACTTCGGTCCACCGCAGAACAAGTCTATCTTACCACCAGTAATGGTTGTTGTGATGTTACCTTCTACACGGTGATTAGAATCAGCATTGAAACCACCTCCATAGAATTCCTTGATATCAGCATTCTGTATCTGCCAGGTAACATTACCAGTATTATCTCCACCACCAGATGTGCCTATACCCTCCATAGCCGCACCAGCTACAACGCCAAAGCGTCCGCCATTTATATAACATTCTGCATTATCAGCATAACTGGTTACGTCGGCACGATACATACCCGTGAGGTAGAACTTATCAAAATCACCACCTGTTACAGATATTGGTGTATGGTTTGTATTTCCTGTGTTATCCTGGTGCGTACCTCTATGGAATTCCTTAAACCATACATTACCTCCAACATGGAAATATGTAGTATTCTTGGGATCTGTATCACCATTATTCTGTCCTGTTACCCACTGCTCCATTACACCACCTTGTAAAATATATGGTGCTGCTATAGTATGACTACTATTCCTTGAATACTCAAACTGAGTAACTCGGAACAGTGAAGTGTTAGTTGATTCAAACCACCCTTTCGGTACTACGATACCAAGATTATAAGAACCTGTGCCACCTGTGGATTTCTGTGCCATACCCAAACCTGGTATGTTAATGAAATCCCACTTTACAGGATGCCACTCGTCTCGTCCGTTATTACGTAGCATAAGAGAATAGTCAGGCTCGTCATCACCGTCTAAGTCAACCGAAGTAACGGTATATGGTTGTGTCCCACTAACATGGGTAGTAGTATAAAAATGAAAATTACCAACCAATACCACAGCATAGTCATTGACTGTATGCAAGGTGTTAGGAGCGAGAGCAGTTACCGCATTGGATAAAGATGTATAAACCACCTGATTATTGCCTGCTATTGAGTATTGGCTACCATTAGTATAAATATTTCCACCACCAACATTAGGAACCTGATAGGCAGTTTCCATATTTGTATTATAAACTACATCAGCATTTGCGTCAGCCAGATAGACCGCCTTTGCCCAATAAGGCTCAATAGTGATTGCTGTCACACCCTCTGGCACGTCCCAGTAAGCACCCTGTGAGAACACACGACCACTAACGCTGTACTTATCTTTATTGGTGCAGTTACGGTCAGCGAAGTTATATGCTGGAGCATCCGTACCTGTAGTGAAAGAACCTGGTGTTCCTCCAGTGATGCTAACAATCTTCCAGCCTGTTACTACACGGTTATGAGTATAGTTCTTAGTACCTACTTCATTATAATAAGGTAATTGTACCTTGTAGTAGTTGAAGTTAAAGTGCTCTGGGTCTTTGTCAGTAATATTCAGCGTCAATGAAGGATAAACTATTTCGGCACCATCAGGTTTAGCGAATTGAGCACCATTACCCATTTGTATATTAACAGTCAGTGTACCCATCTTACCACCCTTGTTGCGCTCGGTAGTGGTCGTTGCATTCTCTGCATCAATATTCACTACTGATGGGTAGTAACCTGGCTTAGCCAATACTGGGTAAGGAGTAGATGAACCTATCTGTGAAGGCAACAGTACCCACTTGGCCATTTCATCCTTCCTTGCTCTGTCTCCTGTAGCCCACCATGCAGCGAGTTCACGATGGCTGTTCTGCAAATTGCGGAAGAACTCGAAACGCTGCAAGAAGCGTGTCTCTGCCATCAGGGCTCCATTAGATGTCTGCATATCCTGAGCCACCACATAAGGAGCCTCGGCATAGAAATAGTTGTAGTTGCCAACGCCTGTAGCATCCTTATTAACGATATTCACACCGTTATATATTGGTGCCTTATTATTTGAACCCGTTATATTACCATAATACATACAGTTCATCACCATCGTCTCAAGGTAACTGCTGGAAGTTGCCACATTATTGTGACCAACGATACCACCTACTTCTGCACCTCCAGTGATGTCAGCATAACTGTAGCAGTTGATGACACGAGATGAACCGTCAAGCAGACCTACGATACTGCCGACGTAGTTTGAACCGCTAACGCTACTACTGCAACTACTGATATGAGTGTAACCGTTTTCGTCAGTTCTCACAGTGCTGTTAGTGGCAAGTATGCCACAGTTGTATATACGTGTGGCTCCTGTAGCCTCATTACATATAGCACCTACATTAGTACCTCCGCTGATAGACACATTATCAAGTATCAGGTTACGGATTACAGCACCATTAGCGTATGCCACGAGTGGTGTGTTTAAGCCGCTGTAAGTGTTATACTGTCCGTCTATCACACCAGTGAATGGTGCCTCTGATGTACCAAGAGAGGTGAATCCTGCAAATGTAAAGTCAGAAGCAAGAACATAGTGACCATTCATGTCAGTTATCTCAGAGCGACTATGTATCTCCGTAGCAGCATCCTTATGTTCTATCCATAAGGTCTGCACGTCATTACCCTTGTCGCCTGCAGTTGCAGCTGCTTTTTGTTCTGCAAGCACTGTGAATGGGTTGTTATCGCCATCAATTTCAGCCACCTTAGTATTGTCGAAACGTGGCATCAGGCGCATATTACCATTAGCATCACTTACCACCATGAATGTAGCATCGGTGATATTAAGCGTCGTCTGGTCGTGACCTATGGCATGCTGCTTAACGTTGAGGTTCTGCAGGGTTACCTGACTTGATGTACCTGTCCACACACCGCTCTTAAGTGCAATTGCAGAAGAGTTGGCTGTAAAGTAACGCTTAGTGTTATACACACTTTGTATCTGAACGTTGTAAGGGTCGAAACCGTTCTTGCCAGCGAGGTAATAGTCCTGCTCTGTTGCGTCCTTTGTCTTTGCCTCATCGTGAGCACCTGTCTCACCCTCATAGAGGTAACCCATCTCCCTATCTATATCGAAGTTAGGTCTCAGGAACCACAACATATCGTCTGGCGCATCTTCAATGCTTGCAGGAGCATCAGCGCCTTCAATGATTGAGCCAGAGGTCTTGGCATATTTACCTCCCTGCTTCAACAGGAAGGCTGTAGGTATTGTAGCAGCAGCCGTTGCAGCTCCTGTGTAAGTGGAAGTATAAGCAGGTTTTACTGTGTAGGTGACATAGAAGTCGTTACCCTCCTTAGCACCTGTTGGCACAGTCGCAAGCGAAGTGCTGGTATGATAAGGTGTACCTATTACCGAGTACTTATGGTAGCCTGTCGTTTTCACCGATGCAGAGTACCACTTATACTGCTCAACCATAGGGCTGTTATAAGTACGCAATACATCTGTCTTAGATACTGGCACACGCATAACCTCCCATCCGTGATTGTCCATAAGGATTACCAGTGGCTCAAGGCTTACTTCCTCGAACACGAAGTTGCCAGAACCCATACTGATGGTCTGGAAAGCATGCTCTTCATTCAGGTATTGCTTATTAGTCTTTGTAGTACCAGACTCATTGTTTATCCATGGAGCAGAATATGCCCATGCTGTATAAACATGCCAGCCTTCTTCCGCTATCTCTGTCTTCTGCGCAGATGTAAGTGTCACGTTACGTCCTTCTGTCGTCACCTTATTAGCCTCCGACAATATTCCCTGCACCGTAGGTCTGTTCTTCCAATATTGCTCAAAGGTGTTGACGGTACGACGCTCATTGCTTGTTCCATCATCAATAGGATTGAGCGTAACGAGACGAGTCTGGTGAGCTGTACCCACAATCATATATTCTGTGGCAAGATTGGTATAAGGGTCGTCACCATAATTACCTCCATTAGTAAGAGGATTGCTGTTGATTACGCTTGTCACAACATTAGCATATCCTTCTGGCTTATATGTGCGCAGATAAGAATGGTATCTACCTAACTCATTACCATCTTCATCTTTAAAAATATGATCTTGATAAGATACTATATTTACATGATATGGGTCGAGTTCATCCTTTGATGCAGGATTGTTAGCTGGCACTATATACCACAGCCAGCGAGAACGTGTGCTGGCACCTTTTGACAACTGCGTTTGCCATTGCTCTACACCATACACATAGATGGTAACATCACCATTGTTGTAAGGATATACTGCTTTAGTCTGCACGTCTGATACACCATCACTACCATTCTCCTGCTTGAAGCTCTCACCATCAAGGAACCTCAGCATGTAGGTTTTGTTCTCCTTATCCTCAATGTTCAGGCTGTTCATGCCATCGAGGTCTACATCATCACTTACATCGTAGTTTACGTATATAGGGTCTCCGCTTTCTACATCAAACGTACTGGTGATAGGGTCGCTGAGAGTATATACGTCACCAACAATGCTTGCCGTCTTATAGAAATGATATGCTGACACTAATGGGCTTATCCATTCATCAGGCAGTTTCAATTCTGACTCATTACTTTCTATGGTAGCGATGAGTTTCTTCTGACGGTCAATAAGTTTATAAGTGACAGATATATCAACAGGATATACCTTTACCTCTGCCTTTAAGAAGTCAGCGTTATCATCACCTGGGGCATCCATAAAATTTATCTGCTCAAAGAGAATAAGGTCACCAGGGGTGCTGCCAGCCATAATGACGAACTTAGTGGATGCTTCATCATCAAGAGCAAGTGTAGGAGTTGGTGAGAACACCATAAATTTGCCTGTGCCTACGTTCTTTATCTCCACATCATAAGGATCTTCAGCGCCACCTATGTTCCACAAGTGAGAAGGTTGGGTGTTGTTAGCATCCTCATAGGCAAGAGTACCATTATTGTCATAAGCACAATAGTTGTCAGATATTCTCTTGATATTGAAAGCACGAGCGCCACGCAGTCTCAGGAACTTGTCTGACAGGTGGTCTGTGGTGTAGGTCACATAAATATTAGTTTTATCTGACGGAGTAGCATCAATCTTCGCCTCATCAGTCAACTGATCTATCGACGTATAAGGTTCGCTGAAAGAATAGAATGATGCTGTCTCACCTGCAAGATAGCTGCTGCGAATGTCGGCAGGAATGTCATCAATAGAACTTAGGGACTTGCCTTCACCTTGTTTTACCTCTTTCTTTATAGCGATGTCTCCTGCACGATTTATTATATAATAGGTATAGGTATGCAATGGCATGCTCTTTACACCAGAAGCATTTTCACCAACAACAGCAATCGCCTTGATTACGTCCGTTTCTGTTGGTGGAGTAAAGGCTTCACTACATACTGGGCTTTCTGCCGTTGGATTTGAACCATCGGTAGTATAATGTATCGTTCCCTCTGGTGCTGTAATGGTAAACGTCCCATCGTTATTATTAGTAATGGTTGGAGGGAAGATATAAACCGTAGACTCAAGATAGAATTTGCCACTATTTGTACTTTCTGTGGTTCCTTTAGTCCAAAGACCAATGATACCGCCCGTATTTATACCATTAAAAGGATCTCCGTCGCCAACAAGTGATTCCTTGTTTCCTTTATTGACATTCAGATATTTTCTTGGATTTCCACTATCGGGATCAACACTATTATCTTCAGCATATTTAGAAATAATTTCATAAGATTCACTCGAAGAGTCATATCTAATAGCAAACAATGCATAATCATCATTTGCAGGTGAATCCTCAAGATGTACACGCACACGACCTTTGTTGGATAGAAAACCAGCGTTGTAAGTTAGGTATTTTCCATCAATAGCATGTATGATATAGTAATAATCCAAAGTAGGATGTTTCTCAATAAACCATATAGCTTTGTTTGCATCATAACCAACTGTACCACGACACTTGTAGGTAGTCAGAAACGGCATACCATTGTCTGTATCGGTATAGAATGGAGATGATGACTGGTAATATTTCCAGCCCACCGTTGGACACAGGTAGAAGTTGTTTGCCGGTGTACCACTGTGGGTAACGGTGCCAATGTAGTACGTTCCGGAATAATCATCCGTCTGTCCCCACGCCTCACTGCCTCCTGCAAGGAGCAGGAGAGAAGTGAGAACTACTAAACTCTTAAACTTTTGAACTATTGAACTCATATATCAATTGAACTCTTGAACTATTGAACTTCTTATCACTCACTTATCTTACCATCAGCTTGCTGCTGTAGTCGCCAGTGACGGTGCGGACAGCATATACCAAGCCTGAAGGTACGTTGATAACAACGGTGCTGTTAGGCTTAATATCGAATGCCTTGACGAGTGCACCGCCTACTCCGTAAACGAGTACTGTGCGAGCCTCCTTGAGAGTTGACTTGGTAGTGATAGTACCAAGACCTGGAATGAAGGTCATGCCGCCCTCGCCTTCTGTTACGGTAGAAGGTTCGTTGTCGTCAGCACCATTGTCAGGTGTTACCTCTGGCTTGCCCTCTGCATCAGAGAATACGATGCTGAGAGTGTGGCCGCTGTTTGTCGTAGCGAAGTAAGCACGGAATGGCAATACTGGTGTTGCATCACCTGTGGCTGGTACCTTGACGTATCTGTTGCCTTCGGCATTCATCACGTAGTTGTAAGTACCTGCTGCAAGCTCCTGATTCAGATAGCTTGGAGTGAAGGTGTAGCCCTCATCTACTGGACTATGGTTCATATCATCATCACTCTTGTTGATAGTGATATTAGGATAAGAAGCGAAGGTTACTACCTGACGCTCGAAGCCTGTAGGCATCTTAGGTGCAGTCCACTGACCGCTGAGGTCAAACTCATAGAATGCCTTTCCAGGGAAGCCTATCAGATAAGGTGTAGCCTGTTGCTGCAATGGATAGCCCTCGTAGGTGTGTGAAGTCTTGTAATACCTGTTCTGTCCTTCTGTTTCACCATCCTTTATATCAAGATACTGATGCAGAGCATCCCACAGGTAGTGGTTGTCGTAAGTATTGTCATAAGCGTCTTCACCTTCATTCTTAGCAAGGCTAATGAAGGTAGCCTTCTTGATGGTAGGCTCAGAACCATTATTTATTTCAGTGTACTTGCGCAGCCAGTACTCATGACCTATCTTACCATTGTTGCCGTCACCTGTGTAGAAGTGAGTTATCTCGCCCTTCTGATGGGTGCTTACAGTCAGTACATTGAATGGCAGTACGATAGACTCCCAACCAGTGTTGATGCCGGCATAGGTGTCAGGTATGCGCTGATACCACATGCGTGAGCTACTATCGAATCTGTAAGGTATTGGAGCCCAGAAGTCATTCTTGTCTATAAGCAGATGGTCGTTAGAAGCTCCGTAAGTAGTTGTTCCTGTATTTCTGTAAACCCAGTGACCATTTACTGTTGTACCGTCCTGAGCGGCTACTCTGCCGTAATCACCCTGAACATAGTCAGGCTCCTCAAGTGATGTCTGTACTACCTTAGCAGTCTTTTCAGCTGCAGTAGTACCATCGCCTAACGTTGGAGCTGCCTCGGTATATACAAGCAGGTTCTTTGTGAGTCCGTAGTTGCTGAGACCAGATATCTCGTCAACATCGAGCAATGGAGCGAAGAACTCACTGCCTTCATCATCCTTAGAATAAGCCTTAGCTGTGCCATTATCCTTGTCGAACGCATCGTCATAGCCTGTGAAGTCTATTGCCGTCAAGCCCCTATGAATATCTGTCGGGTTATCTTCATCGGCATCAGTCTTAGCGAAGACTGCGTTAGGACTGAAGTAAACCTTGCTCATAGTGCTGTTGCGGAAATAAGCTGGAGCACGATATACTCGGTTACCAGTGTCACCTACGTCTATCAGGTCATCAGCCTTTGCTATTGGTGAAGGAACATCCTGATGTGTCTTACCTGCTATGTGACCGTAGGTCAGAGCCTGTCCGAAGAACAGGTAGTCGTATGGATAGAGAGGCACATAGAGCTGTTCGCCTGTTATTGGGTCAGTCTCTGGTGTATCTGTTTCTGGGTTCTTCTTCACACGGTCTGGGTTCACAACCTCAGGTATTACGCCGTCAGCGTAGATGAAGTCAGGATTACCATAACGGCTCTGTACATAGGTATCTGCTATCTTTGGAGTGCCACCATTCTTGTTGAAGCGCTCTTGCAGATAGAAGCGGTTAAGGTTGTAAGCCACCTCACCATAGTAGAAGGCAGTCTTCGAAGCCGTCTTTGCAGCGCCGTCTTCGAAGGCTTCGTTACCTGGGTAGTAGCAGTTCGTCACCTGAGCATCGCTGTCGTAGCTGCCGATTACAGCCTTGGTATCGGCTGCCGGTGTGCCACTGGTTTTTATCCAGCAGTTCTCTGCAGAACCACTGTTATCAGCATCGTCGGCTATACCGCCACCAGTGAAGGTTCCCATCACGCCAAGGTTATAAACATGACCGCAGAGCTTACCGAAGAGTGAGTTGTCAAGTCCGCTCACGTAGTGACCGTCACCATGAACGTTACCCTCGAAGCACTGTGTTTCATCACCTATCGGTGTCCAAGCATCAGCATGCCTGATGTTGGTACGGAAGATGATGTCAAGTTCCTTAGCACCTGTTACATTGCTTGGTGTGTCGAATGCTCCATAGGTTGATACAGCTGTAGCATCACCGAGTGTAAGTTTATAGAGATCACTCAGCAAGTCGAGACCATTCTTGCCGTCAGTTGTGTAGTCATTGACGTAAATCTTAGGATAACGCTTACCTGAGGTGTGAGCATCCTTATGATCTATATAATAGTGGTGTCTGTCACCTGCCTCCATCATGGTCTTGAGGTCATGATAGTTGGCAACGCTCAGAGGAACGGCGTTAGAATATGTCTCACCGAGATATGTCTTAGCGTAGTAAGCCAGATAGTAGCCGTTCTGATACCAGTAGAGCGGATCAGCGGTAGGTGTGTATTCGATACCGTTGATGTGGCTCTCGGCGTCAGACTTCTTCTCGAATATCTTCCAGCCACCACCTGTTATCTCGTAAGCACCAGGTGTTACGTGTGGCTCGCGTACTCCGACGTAGGTACCAGGCAGCACAGTCTGTGGAGCCTTGATGTCCTCGACGGTAGGAATACCGCTCTTGAAGAGTACGTGGATGTTCACTACGTGACGCTCGCTGACAGGGGTAATGTTTTCACCTGTAGCATCGCTCTCCTCGTAGTCATACTGATAGATTACGGTGATAATCTTCTCCTTAGAGAGGTCGAAGATATCAGAGAAGCGGCTGACGTACAGCGTACTTGTCTCCGTAGGTGCTACACCGTGGATGGTGAAGTCAGTCTGGTAGTTTTTCAAATCATCGAAGTTACCATTAGTAATAACGACACCCACTGGAACCGTTGCACCATTAGAGTATGTTCCTGTTACGCCACCAGTGACTGCGACACCTGTTACGGTTTCACCTTGACCATGCTCACCGACCTCATACTCCTCGCGGCAGTAATAATATTTGCCTAACTGTTCATTGGTAAAGGTCAGTGTTGTGACATTCGCCTTGTCGGAGTCAGCCAAGCTATTATACGTACTTGCAGAGATTACTGTACCCACAGCGTATGGTGTGTTACCTACCTGGAATGGAGTTTTAACAACATATACGTCGCCTGCCTCCGCCACGTTAATGGTAGTGTAGTGACGCTTTTCGTTAGGAATGTTCTCGAACACTTCTCGAGAAATCTCGTCACCAGGGGCTACGGTACCACTTCCATAATCGAGGGTGCTTGTACCGTTATAGGTTGCTTTATAGTCAACAGGTTTCTCTAATGAGTAGGCTGCCTTGTTAGCCTCAGCTGCTACGGCTGTGGCTGCGGAAGAGTCATACTGGTATTTCTGTCCCTGAGTTCCATCGTAATTTGGGTCAATGAGCACGTCAAGAGCATCGTAGTTGAATTCGAAGTTCGCACGGTCAGTTTCAGACATAGAACTCCATACCTCAAGTGCACGATAGTTTCTATTAGCCTCATAGTAGTTACCACCATAGAGACCTTCAACAGTACAGTAGTAAGCAGGAACGACCTCAGTATTAATCAATGTTGCCAGTGATGAATATTTGGTCTTGTATGCCTCTTTCTCTGCCTCAGTCATACGGCTACCTGCATAGATATACTCTGTCTTGCTGAGCTGTATGGTGCTGGTGCTGATGAAAGCAGGAGCAACATAACCGGTCATACTCTCTGCGTCGTCGGCAGATACTGCGCTACCGACATTCAGGTGAACGTCGCCGCTTGTGTATTCCTTTGTTACGAGGTATGCACCTTTGAATGTAGCCTGACCAGTAGTTGGTTTGGCAGATGCAGGTATATCCTGATATGTATTATAAACATCCTCAGAGATAAGGTTGCTAACCTGATACTCACGCTGTCCGAAGACGCCAGCCGTAATACCACCCTTCAGGCGATAGGTAGGTCCGTCTTCATATTCAGTACCACCTGTCTGATTCTTATCCGCAACAGGAGTTGCACTCTGCTTCGGAGTGTACCATGTATTCCAACCTGTCGGGTTGTTCACCTTATAGGTCAGTATGTAGCCAGTATTGTGGCTTATGTTGTTAGATGAACGATATACGAAGTCGAAGTCCACCATCTGCTGCTTCTCTACGTGGTAAACACCGCTTGGGTGAGCAGTCTTTGCTGCCTGGTATTCGCTTGGCAGCATTACCGTACCAGCTGGGACGATAAGTTCAGCTTCTGCGTTGTCCTTACTGTCAGCGATGGTTACGTAAGTCTGCTCCACAAACAGAGCCTTCTCTGATGGTGTCAGCAAGAACCAATCCCAGTAGTTGATAGGATCATTGAGGTGATACTCCACTTCGTTGATGACTACCTTCTGGTCCTTAGTCATTGGATGACCAGGAGTAGAGTAATAAGCATACTTGTTAGGCATCACGTTGAGCAGCTTCATCGTACCATGAGAAGCAGCCGTGATAGTAAGCGGAATATCTACCGTCTCGCTGTATGCGTTAGGTGCACCAGTGTATGCAGAGATATACTGATCATATACATATACAGAACCCTGAATGAACCAGTAGTGAGCAGGAACGGCATCACTGCCTGAATACTTACCGCTGACGTTGTAGCAGTCGTCGATAATGGTCTGTGTACTATGTATGAAGTTACCTGATGTCTCCCACTTCACGTCTGCACCTTCGAAGGTGAAGTCGCGTCGTGTGATAGCATCTTTATTCAGTTCTGTCAGGGTGTTATGCTTATGTTCTGTATAAGAACCCACCTTATGTACGTTCTTGGCATATACGAAGCCACCACCCATACCAGGCTGCACATTGATAAGGTCGAGCTCTACCACACCAGTGATGTAGCCCCAGTCCTTCTGATTCAGGTCTGTGCCTTTGCTCTTCTCGGTAGTCAACTCCAGATATACGCCTGAAGCCAGAGCCACCTTGTTAAGGCTGGTACCGTTGTTACGCTTGCGGTCTGTTACAAGACCAGCCTTCCAGTCATAGAAGCCTGCTGTGCCGTAATCCTTGGAAGCCACCGCAGTGCTACCGTTGTTATATGCAGTAGAGGCAGCCTTGTAGGTTTCAGAGGCGTTCTCGGTGTAACGCACATTCTTAGAAGGCAAGAAGAACACGTCACTGGTGAGAGCACCAAGATAGTTAACAACGCTATAGATACCGAAATAGTTGCCGTGAATAGCCTTGTCTTTGTTAACGAAGTCTTCTGGATTCTGGTCCATGATGCCACTCTCTGCAGGCGTTTTACCAGGCTTCAGAGCCTTGTCGCTCTCAATGACTGACTCCTTATGATTGAGTGACACCTCACGCACACGGTTGATGGTGTACTTGGTGTGGTCAGCAATCTCAGGCACACGGTCTTCTGCTCCCTCCATCACCATTCGGCTACCGAAGACGCCGCAGAAGTCAGCACGCTGCAAGGTGTTCATCAGACGGCCAGCATAGATAGAGCATACGCCGTTCGGCTGCCAATAAGCAGGGTTAGGCGCATTGTTTACAATAATTGTGTGGTTTCCTTCAAACACTGAGAGAATCTCATCAATGGTCAGTGTAGAAGCCTTGCTGTATCCGCCACCTTCAGGATGATATGGTGTACCATCTTTATCTGTACAAGCTTGGACACACTTATACTTCAGCTGATAGTAAGCAGCCTCACGTGCAGGAAGATTATTATACTGGTCAATCGTTATCTCCTTAGAGATGTTATAATAGTCTGTACCATAGTTGGTAATGTTCAGTCCACGATAGCCGTCAACGAAGGTAAGGTTACCGTCGCCGTACAGACCACCAGTACGTCCTGTACCCAAGGTAATCAGGTCGCGATGGTAAACGTCGTGGATAGATGCCGTAGCGTTGCCGAATACCGTAGTAGCATTGGCATACACGGTAGAAGAACCTGATGAGGTGTTACCGCCTGCGAATACGGCGTTGTAGATAATGATACCTGCATCATCCAGCTTTGCCCATGTAGCAGCGGCATCATTCTTATTGCCCAGATGGTGGAGGTCAGCGGTGGTTACATATTCGCCCTCCGCGTACGCGTGTTCATTAACAGTAACAGCTTCCTTTGCCCTACAATAAGGCTCAATAAGCACCTTACAGTCCTCAGTAAGCACATACTCGCCATTATCCTTTACCCAGCGATCGTCACTTGCAGATGGGGTTTCTGGGAATGGAGTGTATGATCCGTCACCTATCTTAAATGCGTAATAGTAACCCTCCCATACATTGTCGTAACGATTGCCGTCCTTTATGCCGACATAGAGTTTGCCGTCATCGCCTTCGTAGGCGCTATATACATAACCTATATCGCCACCGCCGAATACGTTACCGTTTCCGCGTGCCAGTTCATCTGTAGTACCCACTGTACCGCTGTGCATGTGCACCTCCGTCTGTCCGAAGACGTAACCGTCGGAATAGAGAGTACCACCCTCACCGAGGTTGTTATAGCCTCGACCGCCACCAAAGAGGTTGCGGTGTACCTCGCCCTCGAAGAAGTCCACTGATGTCTTACCAGCCTTATAGATACCCTTCAAGGTACGTACGCTATTGTCAACGCCTGAAGCCTCGATGACACCACGTCCTACGGCAGCAATCTCGCCACCACCGAAGAGGCTGTTACGTACCACGCCGCCAAACATCTTTACCTTAGTGAAGTCAACACTACTGTTGTCGATATAACCTCCACCAAAGATACATCCACTATCATAGAGACGGTTAGAGCCGTCGCCAGACCAAGTCTCGTCGTGCAGTTTCTCCTGATAGTAGTCATCGCCCACCTTTATATATTTAAGGTCGGTATCAGTTGTTGGTACGCTACTGAAGTGGCGATAGCCTATGAAGCCCTTGTTGAGGGTTATATTGGTAGTACCGAATACGGCACCACCCTCACCACCACCGTAGGCGTTACGCTCGACTGCAGGAAGACCGTTAATGAAGCTGTCACCATCTTTCTTACCTATGATGACGTTGGTCTCACCAAGGATATCACCAGCTCTTGAGGCGTCAATAGCTCCCACATGGTAACCCACGCTACCACGCCAGCCACCACCATAGACGTTACGTGCCGTACCGCCCTCGATATAGGCGTTGGCAGAAGCGATGAATGACTGGTCGAAGTCATCAGTAGCAATGTTGTATTTATTGTTTACTGAACCAACTGTTCCAGCGGCGTAAAGGTCCTTAGTCACCTTACCGCCAAGCAGACCGATGTAGGTGGTTCCGTGCACGTCACCAGTATTAGGAACGTTAACATCGCCCAGACCGCCACCGTAGGCGTAGGCACCGCTAAGGCTACCGTTAAACATATAACCGCAGACATCAGCACCCTGGTTGATTATTACGTTAGTGTTGTATTTCTTGCCGTTTCTCTCTGTTGCCAGAGGATCATCCAATCCGTTATCAGTATATCCTGTACCGATAGAGAGGTCGATAGACTGTGGTGCCTGGGGCTCCGGGGTAGCGGTCTTCTCTTCAGGAGTTAAGGCTTCCCATTCCGCATGTGCAGCAGTGTATGCCGTCGTGGCTGCGGTGTTGGCCTCGCTTGCCCAAGCGTCAACGGTCTTCTTGTTCATCACACGACCGAGCTGACCGCCACCATATACCTCATATACGCGAGCATTGTTGTTAAGGTTCACCTCAGTATATTGTGACCAGGTGTCCTTACCGTAACCAGCACCATAGACGGTAGCGAGGTAGCCGTTAGTCTTGTCATAATATACTGGTGCATTGACGTTTACACGACCATAGAAGGTGCGGCGGCAGTTGTTGTTACCACCATATAGACCAGTGCGGTAGCCACCCACGAGGGCATCGCTACTGTTCCAGTTGACATTCGCCTCATAGACGTCGCAAGGATACTCCTGATACAAGCCGTAGGCACCACCAAAGATAGCCTCAGCACGGAAGGTAGAGCCTGTAGGTACGTTGACCACTGTGCGTCGTGTCACACCCTCCTGATAGCTACCGCCATAGACTGCCTTGAACTGACCACTTAGCAGGTCGATGATGGCTGATGCCTTATATGCTGTTGCAGGTGTTTTTGCTTCTTCTGGATCTACGCCCATACCTACACCACCACTCTCACCAGCGCCGAACACCTCTGTGCCCTTATAGGTCTGCATAATCTGAGGCACATCGATGAGGATGTAGCTTCGGTTCTGCATCAAGTCCTGTTCTTCCTCACCGAGGTAACCCTGACCAGCGCCGTATATCTGCTTAACGATATTGAGCGGGTTGTTGTTGTTGTTAGGACGGAAGTTGATAAAGGCATTGTCGAGGAATGGCTTGTGGTAGCCATCCTTAGCATGACCATCGGTATCGAAATAAGCACGGAAGTGCTCACTCTTATAGTCATACACACCGTATGCACCACCGAAAATCTTCTCCACGCGCCCCTGTACATATTCTATATATGCAGAGGCATTGAGCATATCGGTATTATACACCTTGCTGCGAACGTCGGCATTGCGCAGACGGCTGTCGAAGTTTGCAGTATTGAGAATCTGACCGCCGAGGTCGTTACCACCATATACGAAGTCACGAACGTATGGGAAACCATTGGTACCGATATATGTCTCAGTATGTCCGAGTACGTTAGCGTTACAAGCTCCAGCGAAGGAGTCGAAGATACGTCCGTTGCCCAGCTTGATGATACAGTCACCAGCAGTAACGCCCAAGAAGCCGCCACCATACATGAACTCACACTCGGCGATATCCTCAGACATGCTTTCCTTTCTGGATACACCAGGAACAGTACCGTTCAGGTTGATGTATGTGCTGTATCTTGAGTCATAGGTGTAACTTCTCTCTGTCTCACCATGAACACCCTTACCGATGGCGCCTTCCTCACTACCACCGAATATCTGGAAGGTGTAGCCGCGATTCAGGTTAACGGTAACAGAACCCCATATCTCGGTTTCTATACCCTTACCGCCTCCGAATACGTTGAGTGCCTTACCAAGCACATCCATACCCTGCTCGGAAAGGATGACGCCACTGCGACGCTCCAAGATATGATACTGGTCGTTGCCATAGAGCTTATCCTCACCAGTCTCGTCCTCCTCCACTCTGTCGAAGAGAGTGCTACGGTCAACGATAGAGTTGTTGATATTGATTACCACGTTACCGTTGACGATACCGCTGGTGTAACAACCGCCATAGATGTTACCACCATCGAAACGACGGTCGAGGTCAGCAGGGGTACTAATGCTTTCTCCACCCTCTGTTACAGGGGCAACAGCCTCTCCTGATGATGAGCTGACAGTGTTCCAGATAAGAGCGGTATGGTCACCGTTCCAACGCTTAGGCTGAATCTTAAGACCAGAGATGTTAAGTACCAGCTTGTCGCCGATAGCGTTATCTGCCGAACCTGCTGGCGCAGGATCAGGACTGCCTAACATTCCGCCTTCATAGATGGCATTGTAAGTAGTCGGGGTAACCAAAGCGCTGTTACAGCCACCCACCACCTTATTATATACGATAACATTATCGCTGAAATTGACAGTGGTCTTACCCTCAGTAATCATACTACCTACGTTGCCACCGCAGTAGAATGAGCCGAACTGGGTAGAGAAAGGAATATAATCGGCAGCGTCGCCTTTAGCCCTGCTCTCAAATACAACGGTTGACTTCACCTTCATGGCACAACCTTCCATATATTTGTTAAAGACGTCCTGATTCAGCAAGTCCATAGAGTTGAACTTTGTGAGATCACCAGAGATATCTGTGCGAGCCATCGTGCGCAGCACACCTTCGTTTTTGCCTTGTGGATCAGCCTCGTTGGTCTTGATCATGTTAGCACCATTGTTGCCAAGGAATGCATTGTCGATGATTGCGTATGAACCAATCTTGATGTGCGTCTGGTCAGCAGCCGGAATACCTGGAACATTCTGTCGCAGGGAAGCACTGTTACCACCCACATACAGACCGCCATTAATAATGGCAGGGTGACCCGCATCCTTACCTCTGACAAGGATAGACACCTTCTCAGCGTTAGGACGTACAAGGTTGAGGGCTGTAACAGACTTGAGTTCTGCAGGAACTCCCGTCACACCTGCTGCTGCAAGCACCTCATCAGGATTATAGTAGAAGTCGCTCCAACGTGGATCGTTTGCCAAGGCTGAATTGTCCGTATAAGCATACGAGCCGTTACCGCCTCCATATACATCGCCATAGATGCGGGTCATGATACCTACAGTGTTGCCTGCATAGACGTTACCCGCGATATCGTTACCACCATAGACATTGGTTACGCGACCTGCCACCACTCTGACACGAGCGGCATAGCCTGCAGGAATGTTGTTAGGGTTATCCTCAGCAGGCAACTGCACCTCGCTGTATGGCACTGGTGTGGCATCGTCGTTGTTGTACAATGGCTTCACGTCAGCCTTACGACAACCGCCATAGACGCTTTCAACCACCATTCCTTCACCTTCAATCTGCATGAGCAGACCCTCAGGACTGGTCATACGACCCTCGTTGCCACCACCATAGAGGTTGCGGATTTTACCCTCTTGCAGGTTCCAACGAGGACGGATAGCCATATCAGCCTTGTTGTTACCGCCAAAGAAGCGTCCTATTTGGTAGGCATCACTGCTCGGATAAGAGAAGGCGGTATTGATGCCCATCCTATTCTCAAAGCGGTCGTTGGTCAATACCTCGCCTACAGTACCCTTGAGAGGATCAGTATTAGCATTCGGATTGTTAGCATCAATGATACTGCTGACCACATCACTCGGATTCTTCAGGGCAATAACGGTCTGACCCGTAATGGTCGCATTATTGCCGCCACCATAAGCATACACGATAGAACCGCCAAGGAGTTCAAGGTATGTCTTACCCAAATCAGGCAATTGAGGTCTGTCAGCATTCTCATAGACCTTAATCGGAGTAGCATCCTTTGTCCATATTTCCCACTTACCAGACTCACTTGTACTAGGATTCTTGACCGTATAGTCGCCATCACCGCCACCGAAGAGCTGTCCGATGTATATCTTCTGGGCATCATCGGCCTCGGCACCAGTATCGTCGGTCTTTGTCGAGATGCGCACAAAGGTATTCCATGTGTTGTCGATAGGATTCTTATGCTGCTCCTTAGGGCCAACCTCCGTCAGTTCTGCGGGGATTTCAGCAGAAACATCAGCAGGAGAGCCAATGTTTCCAGCTATATCGTTACCTCCATAGACCTTGTCGATGACGATATAGTTGCTGGCATGCTCACCGTCGATGTGGACAAATGAGCCGCCTTTGACATCAGCCATACGGGCACCGCCATACACCTTGCCTAAGTCGCCGCCATAGACTGTGACCGTAGTTCTGCCGCCAGTGTCACCTTGGTTGCCACCACCGTAGATGTTGCCACCTATATTAATTTGCGCGCCCGCGAGCGTACAAAATAGAAAAATAATTGTTGCTAATATTATCCTTGGAGCATTCATAATCACACGAATTTCTGGTTTAGAATTATGCGGCTCCACAAATGGAGACCACGTTGTATTTTTAACGGTATTGCGAGGTTTGAGCCCCGTGCAATCTATTTCGTACTGCAAAATTATAAAATAAAACCGACATCTACCCCCTCTTATTGTTAAAATTTCTTCTTTTTTGTGCAAAAATGTAATTTCTTGACTAATATCAAGGGGAACTGCCTGTTATTTAGCCGATTGTTGAACAATAACGACAACAAGAGCGACGAAGGCGACTATGGACGCTACTTAAATGTTAAAAATCAATATGCACAAAACAGCAAAAGTGTGCATAGACAAAAAGCGGGTAAGAGGCGAATTTTAGCATATTAGCCGAGAACGGCTAACATGCTGATAATCAACATGCTAACAGGGAAAGCAGATCAAGGGCTTGCAGAAGTAATGCCTCTGCAGACAGAAGTAATGCCCCTATAAAAAGCAGAGAAACAAAGTGTTAAAAACATATACATAAAATTGCTGCTTATAATTCAAAATAAACAACTTGAAAAATTAAGGGCAAGAAAGGCAACTACAACAACATTTTAGAGGATTAAAACAAAAAATATTCAGTGGATGCGACGTAGATAAAATAAATTTTATTACCTTTGCATTATGATAGACTATAAAGCAATAATAGATTACTACTACGACGGAAACGGAAACGGGAACGAGGACGGGAACGAGAACGCCAAGGCTAAGGAGATACTCCTAATACATAGCAGACAGGTGGCGGAAAAGGCTGTAAGCATAGTGGATGCCCACCCTGAGTGGAAACTGGATCGCGACTTTGTGTATGCTGCCGCCATGCTCCACGACATCGGCATAATACGTTGCGACGCACCAGGCATACACTGTCACGGAACGGAGCCGTATATAAGGCATGGGGTGATAGGGGCGACCCTCCTAACCTCCCTTGAAGGGAGGGACCTTACTGTCGCGAATCCCAAGTCCCCCTTTAAGGAAGATTTAGAGGGTCTTTCCAGGGTTTGCGCCCGCCATACCGGAACGGGACTGCCAGGACTGGAGCCTGAGACGTTAGAGGAGCAGATAATATGCTATGCGGACAAGTTCTTCTCTAAGACGAAGCTGGATAAGGAGAAGACATTTGACGAGGCGTGCCGCTCGCTTATGAAATTCGGCGAAAAGGGCGTCAGGAAGTTTGAGGCGTGGCACAAGAAGTTTCAGTAGAAAAAGATTTTGATATATCAGAAAAATATTGTACCTTTGTCCGTGATTTTAAAATAGGTACCCGTAAAAGGATGAACGCCAACGATGACATACTGACCAAGAAACGCCCCCTATTAGGAATGACGGAGGAGGAATTGCGCCAAGCGTGCAAGGAACTCGGTATGCCTGCATTCACAGGAAGCCAGATAGCGAAGTGGATTTACAACGCTAACGGGAACGGGAACCAAGACAAAGGACTAGGTACAAAGGACAACGAAGGAAAAGTTAACGTTAACGTTAGCGTTCCCGTTGATATTGCTTCTTGGAGCAATATCTCAAAAAAAAATCGGGAACTGCTGGCAGAGCACTACGAGGTGGGGCTGATGGCACCGCTGGACAGTCAGAAGTCGAAGGACGGAACGATAAAATACCTGTTTCCCGTGAGCAACGGAAAGATGGTGGAGACGGTGTTTATACCCGAGAAGGACAGGGCTACGCTATGCGTGAGCTGCCAGGTGGGATGCAAGATGAACTGTCTGTTCTGCCAAACGGGAAAGCAGGGATTCGAAGGACAGCTGACGGCTGGCGACATACTGAACCAGATATACTCGCTGCCTGAGAGGGAGAGACTGACGAACATAGTGTTTATGGGTCAGGGCGAACCAATGGACAACCTTGACAATGTGCTGAAGGCGACACAGATACTGACAGCGAAATGGGGCATGGCATGGAGCCCGAGACGCATAACAGTGAGCAGCGTGGGAGTGAAGGACAAACTGAAACGATTCATAGAGGAGAGCGAATGCCACCTTGCCATATCACTCCACTCACCCATCCACGAACAAAGGGCGCAACTGATGCCTGCGGAAAAGGGAATGAGTATTGAAGAAGTCGTGGGACTTCTGAAAAACTACGATTTCAGCGGTCAAAGGCGCTTATCGTTCGAGTATATCGTCTTTGACGGACTGAACGACACGCCGACACACGCAAGGGAGATAGTGAGGCTGCTGAGCGGACTGGACTGCAGGGTGAACCTGATACGATTTCACAGCATACCTGATGTGCCGCTGAAGACCAGCGACGAGAAGAAAATGGAGAATCTGCGTGACTACCTGACCAAGCACGGCATATTCACCACCATCAGAGCATCGAGAGGACAGGACATATTTGCTGCCTGCGGAATGCTGTATAGCAAAAAGGGGACCCCTACCCTGTCCTGACGGACATCCCTTCCCGAGTGGGAGGGAGTAATATATGTAATAACAAAACGAAGTATATGAGTAATATTCCATGTATAGCCCTTGTGGGCAACGCACCTGCTGAGAAATGCGAGTTGCTCAACACCCTGTTGGATGAGGAGGGGTTGGTTGAGATGTATGACGTGGCACTATATGGTGCTGACGGACAACCAGAGATAAGTGCGCTAGGCGATGCCGTAAGAGACTATCAAGACGGCATAGTGAAAGGCATAGTATGTCTGCCAATGGCGAAAAACCTGAGGAAAGCACTAAAAGAGGTGACTGACGAGAAGGTGGATCAGGCAACGACGATACGCATAAGCAGTACCAGCCGACTGACTGCCGTGAAAGGACAGGTGGGCATGGCGGAGGCTGCTAACTCCTTGACACAGGAGGATATAGTAAACAGCATCACCATGCTGTGGAAGACGCTGAAGAGAGACCTCGGAATACAAAATCCACGTATAGCGATAACATCACTGAATAACGAGATATCTACAGCAGACGACTCGGCTGAGATGAATATCATAGCCCCTGCCGTATCGGAACTGGTGAAGCAAGGCATACAGATATTCGGTCCGATAGCAGCAGGCAAGATGTATGAGGGCGACGACTTCATGGCATTTGACGTTGTGGTAGAGATATACGAGGGACAGTGTGACGAGGCATTCGAAAAAGCCACAAACGAAGAGACCACCACCCTACTCTGCGGCATCAGCATACCCATAACACAGACTGAGGCTGAGGGGCTGTATAAGGCGATAGACCTGGTGGTGGACGTGGAGAGAAACCGCAAAGACTATGACGAGGTGAATGCCAACCCTCTGCAAAAGCTATATCACGAGAAGAAGGAGGATGGCGATAAGGCTCGCTTCGCCGTAAAGAAAAAAGGCTTCAATCCTGCCGAGCACCGTAGGGAAAACGTAACATATATCAAGGCGGCAGACGAAAACACTCCTCCTACGGAGGAAAAAACTGTTAAAGAATAGTAAGAGGGGCACTTTTGCCACCTTGAACTATTGAACTATTAAACATTTTTTGTAACTTTGCACTCGCAAATTGCTTAAACGCACCATGAGCCAGCTATGCTGACACTCATTATTTGCTTCGTGCGAACAAGTTTGCATCCAAAATGGACCTGAAGGAACTGCAGAACATAAAGCAACGCTATAACATCGTGGGCAACTGCGATGCCCTGAACCGTGCGCTGGACATAGCTCTGCAGGTGGCACCAACAGACCTCTCAGTGCTGATAATAGGCGAAAGCGGTGTGGGTAAGGAGATTATACCACGCGTGATACACGACAACTCGCCAAGAAAGCGCGAAAAATATTTCGCCATAAACTGCGGAGCAATTCCTAAGGGTACGATAGACTCAGAACTCTTCGGACACGAGAAGGGTTCGTTTACGGGTGCCATAGGCGAGAGCGAAGGTTACTTCGGCATTGCCAACAAGGGTACACTATTCTTGGACGAAGTGGGCGAACTGCCCCTCTCTACCCAGAAACAACTGCTTCGCGTGTTGGAGACTGGCGAATACATAAGAGTGGGAGGACAGGAGATAAGGAAGACGGACGTGCGCATAGTAGCGGCTACGAACGTGAACATACGCAAGGCGATAAGTGAGGGACGATTCAGGGAAGACCTGTATTACCGACTGAACACCATACCAATACAGATGCCACCGCTGAGAGACAGAGGCGAGGACATCGTGCTACTGTTCAGACTGTTTGCCATGCAGATGTCGGAGAAATACCACTTCCCCCGCATACAACTGACAGAGAATGCTAAGCAGGTATTGATGAAATATAAGTGGCCTGGCAACGTGAGACAGTTGAAGAACATCACCGAACAGATGTCGATACTCTCAAACAACAGGACGATAGACGTGGACGACCTGCTGAAGTACGTGCCCATGAATGAGGAGAGTACCGAACTTGCCACCATTCAGCCACAGGCAGGCGGCAGTCGCACATACGAGAGCGAGAGGGAGATGCTGTTCAAGATTCTCTACGAGATGAGGGGCAACGTATCAGACCTGAGACGCGAGATAAACTCGTTGCGCAAGCAGATAGACGAAGGACAGATGACGGCACCAAGCGGTCGCCAACTGGTGGAAGGTGGCACGAACATGCCTGTTGCCTATCGTAACAACATGCAGTCTATGGACTACGCCCAGGAGATAGCCGAGCCAGAAAACCTGAATATAGCGGCTCTGAACAAGAAGGCACTTGAAATGGCCCTGGAACGCTGCGGAGGAAACCGTAAGAAGGCTGCCGAGATGATGGGAATATCAGACCGCACCCTTTACAGGAGATTGAAAGAGTTTGGAATTAGGTAGTTGAAAATTGAAAGTTAAAGGCTACATAAAAAGGTTAAGGTTAACGTCAGCGTTAACGTTGTTGTTAGTACTGGTGCTGACAACAGCCTGCTCTGTGTCGTATAAGTTTACTGGCGCAAGCATAGACTATAACAAGACGAAGACGATACAGATAGCCGACTTCCCTATACGTGCCACATACGTGTGGGGACCGATGGCACCAATGTTCAACACGATGCTGAAGGACAAGTTTGAGAGTCAGACAAGACTGCAGCAGGTGAAGCGCGACGGCGACCTGAAGATAGAGGGCGAGATAACACAATATCAGCAGAGGAACAAATCGGTTTCTGCCGACGGCTACTCCAACCAAGTGGAGCTGATAATGACCGTGAACGTGAGGTTTACCAACAACAAGAATCACGACGAGGACTTCGAGAGGCAGTTTACCGCCAATACCACCTATGAATCAACGCAGAGTCTGAACTCTGTACAGGAGAGACTGGTGGACGAGATGTGTCAGAGCCTCTGCGACCAGATATTCAACGCAACAGTATCTAATTGGTAATGAGCATACAAGAACTGATACAACATCCTGAGCTGATGAACCGTGAGACGCTCTACGAACTGAGACGCATCACGGCTGAGCATCCGTATTACCAGACGGCAAGGCTGCTACTGCTCAAGAACCTGTATCTGTTGCACGACTCCACATTCGACGAGGAACTGCGCCGTTCGGCAATATACATAACAGACCGCAGGGTGCTGTTTAACCTGGTGGAGGCGGCACACTACCGACTGAAACGTAAGTCGCCACAGAGTTTCACAAACAAACCCGACAGAAGGGCGGCGGCAGTGACACAGGAGGACGATTCACGTACGGTATCGCTCATAGACACGTTCCTCAGTACCATACCAGAAGAGGACGAACTGAAAAAAGAGAAGAAGGAGGAGCACCGCAAACCAACGGCTGTGGATGCCACAACAGACTATGTGGCTTACCTACTCTCTACCGACTTTGAAGAATTAGATAACGAGGACATTAATGGGAACGGGAACGGGAACGAGAGCGGGAACGATAACGGGAACGATAACGGGAACGTTAACGGGGACGGGAACCAAGCTGATGCACTTATCGATGCATTCATAAACAGCGAAGGTAAGATAACCCTGCAAGAGGAACTGGAATATACGCCAGAACAGGAAGAAGATGGGGACGGCGACGAGATGACGTCTGACGAATACCTGACCGAGACACTGGCTGGCATATACATAAAACAGAAAAGGTATAAGAAGGCACTCGACATAATGGAAAAGGTGAACGAGAAAGCCAACAGCAACAACAAATACTACGAGGACCAGAAAAGATTCCTCGAACTGATAATAGCGAACTCGAAATAGAGGTTAGAGCTTAGAGGTTAGAGGTTAAAGAATAAATTAAAAAGGATAAATAATAAATTAAAAAAACAAAACAAAAAAATGTACACACTTTTAGTAATTTTCATTCTTATTGCAGCAGTGCTCATGATCGGCATCGTACTCATTCAGGAATCAAAGGGTGGCGGTCTTGCTTCAGGTTTCTCAAGCGCTAACAGCGTGGCAGGCGTGCGCCAGACAACAAACTTCATCGAGAAGGCTACATGGACACTGGCTTGTGCTATGGTAGTGCTCTCAATAGCTTGCGCTTACGTTGCACCACAGGCTGCTTCAGACGCTTCAGTAATAGAGAATGCTGCTACCGAACAGCCACAGACAAATCCTAACAACACTCAGGGATTCGGCGCAACACAGCAGAAAGCACCTGCTGCTCCAGCTAAGTAACTATGGTAAAGCTATTCGTACCAATACTGGTTATAGGTCTCTGCTTTTGCAGCGACCTATATATCTTTTTGCGCTATATCAAACCTGCAGTCCTCAGTTCACATTCTTCATTCTTCACTCGTCATTCTTCATTCTTCAAGTGGTTATGGTGGTTGCCGCTGGTTGTAGTGCTGGCACTCTTTGCCAAGTTCCTGTTCTTTAACGCTGGACTGGAGAAAGAATACACCGCCACCAACATATTCCTGCTGGTGATGGTGCTGGTGTGCGTACCGAAGATATTGTTCAGTCTGTTTTCACTCATACCAAAGGTGGGCACATACGTAGGACTAGCAGTGGCACTCCTTATAGTGTATATAGTAGTGTATGGCATCACAATAGGTTTCAACCAACTGAAGGTAAAGCACATAACATACGAAAGCACCAGCGTGCCCGAGGCGTTTGACGGATATAAGATAGTACAGTTTTCGGACGGTCATGTGGGTTCGTTCCGCGGTCCATACGCCCACCTGTTGAAGGAGACAATGGACAGTATCAACGCACAGAAGCCAGACCTGATATGCTTTGTGGGCGACATACAGAACTTCACCCCTAACGAGCTGGAGGCACACCGTAAGGCATTCTCGTCACTTAAGGCACCAGACGGCGTGATGACCATTATGGGCAACCACGACTACTCCACATACCTGAAACTGCCTGCAAAGGAAGAGGCTGCAATGGTGCAGCGCACAAGGAATACCCAGCGCAGTTTCGGATGGGACCTGCTGGAGGATGAGCATCGCATAATACATCGCGGAAACGACTCTCTATATATAATAGGTGAAGAAAACTGGGGCTTGCCACCATTCCCACAGTTTGGTGACATCAAGAAGGCTGTCGGCGATATAGCCAAGACCTTAGACAAAAACAAACAGACCCCTACCCTCTCCATCATGCTGTCTCATGACCCTAACGCATGGCGACACCACATAATGCCTGTGATAAAACCAGACATAACACTGGCTGGTCACACCCACGGCACACAGTTCGGTCTCTTCGGATGGTCACCATCCAGCATGGTGTATGACGAATGGGGAGGAGAGTACTATTATAACGGGAACGGGAACGGGAACGGGAACGATAACGGGAACGGGAACGATAACGGGAACAGTGTTTCACGAATGACGACGGAGGAGCGACCCACCCTGCTATCTGTTTCAACAGGATTCGGAGGAAACTTCCCCTTCCGCTTTGGAATGCCACGTGAAATTGTAGTTATAACGATGAAAAAGAAATAAAAGAGATGCTTTTTGCTTCAACGCAAAAAGCATTTTTTTTTCATAATACTTGCATAATTAAATTAAAAAATGTAACTTTGTGGGGTGAAATAGTATTAACCAATAACTATACACCCCACAAATAATAGTATTATGAAAATCAAGAAAAGTATCATGTTAGTCTTCGCAGCCCTTTGTTGCGCTGGGTCTTCTGTGGCAGAAGAAATGGCTAACTACGAGGCTGTACAGGAACAGACAGCGAAGACATTTCAGCAGATAGAGGCTGAGATGAAGTTTAACAAAAACTGGAACGGGAACTGGGACATTAACGGGAACGCTAACGGGAACTGGAACGTTAACGCGAACGCGAACAAGAACACTGAGATCGAGTTCTTGCATAAAGACCGTGCACCATTCTCAAAGGAAAACTGGACATGGATGCATACCAACCCAGGCGTGAGGGCTTACAAGCCAATGGAAGACCTAACGTTCGTGGGCATACCAGTATTTGTAGCTGGTTGGATAGCTAAGAGCGAGAAATATGGCTTTAAGCAGCAAGGCAAGCACTCTTTGGTGACCAACTTCAAGTCGGGCGTGGATGACTACCTGCAGTTCTTTGGTCCTGCATTCACCGTAGGTTTGAAGGTGGCAGGCGTAGAGGGTCGTTCTGACTGGGGACGCTTCCTTGCCACCACAGCGATGTCATACGGTATCATGGCTGGCTTCGTAAACGGTATCAAATACACCGCCAAGGAGATGCGTCCTGACGGCTCAACAGCCAACTCATGGCCTTCAGGTCATACGGCAACAGCCTTCGTGGGTGCTACCATCCTGCATAAGGAGTATGGTCTTACCCGTTCACCTTGGTACTCTGTAGCAGGCTACACCGTAGCAACGGCAACAGGTATCATGCGTGTGCTTAACAACCGCCACTGGGTGAGCGACGTATTCTCGGGTGCTGGTATCGGTATCATGTCAACAGAGCTTGCTTATGCCCTGAGTGACGTATTATTCAAGGGCAAGGGACTGCTTAGGAACAATCTGACAGGTGGCAAGAACATCATCGAGAACCCATCATTCTTCAGTCTGTCAATGGCAATGGGATGGGGTTCAAGAAACATGGACTTTGATATGAGCAAATTCTCATTTGATGATGGAGACGGCGACAAGAATTTCAACCTGAAGTTTGGTACATCAACAGCAGTAGGCGTTGAGGGTGCTTACTTCTTCAACAAATACTTCGGTGTAGGTGGACGTCTGCGCGTTCACTCTTCTCCTATTAAAGGTTGGCAAGACATTGTCGGAAAGTCTGAAAAAGACTTTGTAAACTGGATATTCGAGGATACAGAAGACGAAATGATAAACAAAATGGTTTATGGTACAGAGGAAGCACCATACCCCTTGATAGGAGACGAATATGACGACCTGAAATTCACTATTGAGAGTGACCACCTTACGGAATTTGCTGCTGATCTCGGTGTATATTTCAACTTCCCTCTTTCAAGCAGATTCGCACTTGGCACAAAGTTCCTCGTAGGTAGCAGTATAATGCAGGAGCTGAACCTGAGTGCAACCGCTAAGGGTTACAAGAGAGACGTAGAATTTAACCAGGATTGGGATATCACCAACGTGATACCAAGGAATGAGCAATACACCTCAACGTGGGACTACTTTGTAGTTGATGCTAACAATACATTCAAGGCAGGTACAGGTATCTCTCTGACCTATGCCCACAAGGACAACTTCGCATGGAAACTATTCATAGACTACGACTACACCCGCAAGACATACACCATGATATATAACCCAGGCGAGTTCCTGCTTGATGCAGTAACACGAAACGGCACGCCATTACGTAATGACCCTGATTTCAAAGATGAGAACATTCAGGAATCACAGAGCATAAAGAAAGACAGAAACACCTTCACATTCGGTGGTTCATTTACAATAAACTTCTGATACATTTAGAAGCTAAGGAGTCAGGAGTTAAGGAGTTAAGATATAACCATGAGGCTCTCTGTGTTGTCTTAACTACTTAACTCCTGAATTCTTTACACTTCATACAAAAAGTATAACCCCGCAGCGGAAAATCCTACTGCGGGGTTAAAAGAGTTAGAGAGAGAGAGGTGGGCGTTGACGGATTCGAACCGCCGACCCTCTGCTTGTAAGGCAGATGCTCTAAACCAGCTGAGCTAAACGCCCTCTAAGGCTTTGTTATAATCGTTGTATTCGTTGTGGGCGTTGACGGATTCGAACCGCCGACCCTCTGCTTGTAAGGCAGATGCTCTAAACCAGCTGAGCTAAACGCCCTTTCGAAAATAACTTTTCAAAAGCGAGTGCAAAGGTACAAAAATTAATGAAGAATTAAGAATGAAGAATAAAGAATTTGCTTGCTTTTAGCGTTTATTAACAGTTAAACAAGCGTTCTACCTCTTCATCGCCGAGGAAAGCTACTATTTTCTTGCCATCTGGAGTGTATCGCTGGGTGTCACACTGAGAGAGTTGCTGAAGCAGATGATGCATTGCCTGTGCATCAAGAATCTCACCATACGGAATAGCAGCGCGCTCAGCAAGTCCCTGTGCAAGGATGGAGTGTATCTGACCTGTAGCACCCACGCCGTGCTCGTAAGCCTCTGTTACAAGGTCGCTGACAAGGGCTACGGCATCCAGTCCGCCAAGTCCTGATGGTATGCCTGCTATGCTGTAACTGCCTCCGCCAAGGTTGGTGATGTCGAAACCCAAGAGGCGCAACTCTGCCAGTATCTCATCAAGGGATGCTGCATAAGACGGCGGAAACTCCACCACCTCAGGGAAAAGAACCTTTTGTGAATGAGCGGTTCTGTCGTTGAGGGTCTTCATATACTGGTCATACAACACTCGCACACTGGCACGATGCTGATCTATCATCAACACCCCATTGCTCTGCGAGAGCATAATATAACGTGCAGAATGCTGCAAGACAGTTGTATCGTCGGTTATCTCGCCCATGAGAGTGTCAGTAGGGGCTACTACATCCTGTTTGAACGAATTGTCCTGGCTGAGAGTGTCGCCATACAGTTCCTCCCACCCTTTCGCACTACGTTGTGAAGAACTGTAGTTATTCTGCTTTGCCTTCTTCTGTTCAGCAAAAGGATTATAGGAAGGGTTGTAATCAATATGTGGCACCCTAATGTTGCTCTCAGGCTGAGAGTTGAACACTGGGATATCTGGTTTTCCCTCAGTATCGAAATCGAGAGAGGTTACCTCACTGAACTTACCCACCGCATCACGTACGGCAGCCATGAGTATCTGCCATATCACCTGCTCGTTCTCAAACTTTATCTCTGTCTTGACTGGATGTATATTAACATCTATATCCTCAGGGTTTACGGTAAAGTTGATGAAGTAAGACACCTGTTCGCCACTTGGCACCAGACGGTCGAATGCCGTCAGCACCGCCTTATGGAAATAGGGGTGCTTCATATATCTGCCGTTGACAAAGAAGAACTGGTGAGCACCCTTCTTCTTGGCAGACTCTGGTTTGCCCACGAAACCCGAAATCTTGCATACCGTAGTGTCAGCCTCAACACTCAGGAGCTGCTGATTGATACGTTTGCCAAAGACGTCTATTATGCGCTGATGAAAGTTTGCGGCACGCAGGTTTATCACCTCCTGACCATTGCTGTGCAGCGTGAATGCTATCTGTGGATAAACAAGCACGATGCGTTCAAACGCCTGCATGATGTTATTCATCTCTGTGGCATTAGACTTCAGGAACTTCCTTCGTGCAGGGATATTAAAGAAAAGGTTTTCGATGAGGAAATTGCTGCCTACAGGACATGATACTATTTCCTGCTCCACAAACTGCGAGCCGTCAATACGAATCCTCGTACCCACCTCGTCGTCTTTGGTGCGTGTCTGCAGCGTCACCTGTGCCACAGCAGCTATACTTGCCAATGCCTCGCCACGGAAACCCATAGTGTGCAGCGAGAATAAATCCACTGCCTGACGAATCTTTGAGGTAGCATGACGTTCAAAGGACAGTCGGGCATCAGTATCAGACATACCACAACCGTCGTCAATAACCTGTATCGACGACTTTCCTGCATCGCACACCAGCACTTGTATATGCGTTGCCCCCGCATCTATTGCGTTCTCCACCAACTCCTTGATAACTGAGGCTGGGCGTTGTATCACCTCACCTGCCGCTATCTGGTTGGCTACTGAATCGGGAAGTAGTTGAATAATGTCCAAGGGTCAAAAGTTTATGGGGTTATGGGTGCTCTCTTCGGAGCCTCACGTCTCTTTTCTTGTTTCAGTTCTGTGCCCTTCGCCTTGGGTCGCCAAACGAAGATGTCGTGCTTATTGAGCGGACGTATATAGTCAAACCAGGCAAATGACGGCAGTTTATGCTTCTCGGGTGGTGTCTGTGTGATAGGATATATCGTTCCCTCACTGGCGCTCATCCATATCTTCTCCAATTTCCTATCTGGGGCAATATACATCCTCAGCGTATCGGTCTCTGTGTAGTTCAGCCCTATGACACTCGTATCAGACTCCTCCACGGGGTAATACACCACCTTCACATTCGATATGGCGCTGTTCTGCCTCAGTTTGCCATCGGTAAAGTAGGCAAACATATCTCGTGACGACACCTGATTATAGTATGTCGTGTCAGCCGTCAGCCGTTCTACCGATAATGCCTGTCCCAACACCTCGGCATACCTCACCGTAGAGTCGTTGGAGTAGATATTTATTTTCTCGCCAAGCAACTGGCTGCCTTCGTTCCACACTATAGGGTCTTTATACATCGTGGCGCAAGAATCCTTGGAGAGCATCACCAGCGAGTCGCATACAGCCTGTAAATCCCTTCTGAAGGCTCTCACGTGGTTGTAGCATAGCACCTCACGCTGAACGGAGTCAGTATTGATATAGTACGTGCGCACGCGAATGGTGTCACAGTGCATCCACATCGTGTCTTTCTGCGAGTAGTCTATTGCCACCAGACTGTCTGTAGCCCATCCGTAACCCGTCTTCTCGTTATAGTTGACGTAGTTGGCAAGCAACATGTTCTTGTTAAGCGTATCGTTATACACCACATTGCCAAAACCCTCATTCAGTCCTGTATTGTCGTTATGCAGCAGCGTGTCGGCAGTTATCGCCTTACCTTCGTTATACACCGTAGAGCGGCCATACAACTGCGAAGCCTCGGTCTTGGTGTTGTAAAAAGAATTCTCCGTCTTCACCTTGCTGCCCTCTGACAGTATGGTGGAAGGTCCCAGCACATGGGCGAGCGACTTGTTATTGTCGTAATACAGCGTGTCGGTATCTATGCGCAGCCCCTTGTCGTTGGTCAGCACCACGTTATAGTAAAACTCCGAGTGGCGGGTGTCAGAGAAATACCTTCCCCAGTCGGCTGTCAGCACATCGTTGCCCTCCACCAGTTTTATGCCTGCTGCTCCATAGGCATCGGCTATGCCATACATCTTGTCATAGTCCAGAGTGTCACAGAACAGCTTCGACTTCTTATGCGTCAGCACCACATTATCGTAGGCATGTCCCATCTCGTCGTTGCCGTCATAGTAAGCCCTGTCACTTGCTAAGGTGAGTGTGTCGCCCTGACGCATCTTCACATGGCCGAAGGCGTGGAAGGAGTTGGTATTCTCATAGAAATAGGCACTGTCGCAGGTGAGGTGCATGCCCTTATGCACAAAATACACCTTACCTCTCAGAAACTGCGCATCGGGGTGTGAACCGTATATGTCGTATGACAGTTCGTCGGCATGACGCAGATAGACCTTCTCGTCCACCTTTCTCGTCACTGCCCTACCCTTCTTCGCCATTACCGAGAATACCGTGGCAAAGGCAAAAAGACACAGAACCATCAACGTCGTGATTCTGTGCCATTCTATTCCGTTATGTTTCTTGTTCACTTCACCCATCCTTCATATTCGAAGTCGCAGTTCTTATAGCGGTCGTCCATTTTTACGTATGTGGACTTTATTTTCTCTTTCACCCAGTTGCGTATCGTCTCATCCTTGCGACGGTTGAGCACCACGTTGCTCAGCACCTGGAAATCCTCCTGCATATTAGCCTTGTGGGCTGGAGTCCTGCTCTTAAGTTTCACCACGGCGCACACCGTCTTGCCACGAGCGTTTATCATAGTAAAAGGCTCTGATACCGAGTCCACATCCAGTTTCTCCACTGCACGTGCCACCTCTGTAGGCAGGTCCTTCATCTCGAAGCGTGATGTGCGACCACTCTCGCTGTTGTTTGACATCAGTCCGCGGTTGCTCTTGGTGTCCTTGTCGTCAGACAGCATGGTGGCAGCCTCATCAAAGGTGAACTTCTTGTTATTCAGGTCTTCAGTGAGCACCTTCATGTGCACCAGCGTAGAGTCTATGTCGCTCTGTGACACCCTTGGCTTCAGCAGTATGTGACGGCAGTTTATCTTATCGCCACGCTTGTCTATGAGCTGTATGATGTGGAAACCATATTCTGACTCCACTATCTTAGATATCTTCTTCGGGTCGCTGAGGTTAAATGCCACTGCAGCAAAGTTTGGGTCGAGCATACCGCGTCCTGTGTAGCCCAACTCGCCGCCCTGTGCACCGCTGCCAGGGTCTTCAGAGTACAGTCGTGCCAGGGTTGCAAAACTCGTTCTGCCTGTCTGCACACGGTCTGTGAAATCTCTCAGGCGGTCCTTCACCCTGTTTATCTCCTCTATCGGTATGCGAGGCTGCATGGTTATTATCTGCACCTCCACGGTGGTGGGCACCATAGGCACACTGTCTAAAGGCAGGTCACGGAAATACTCACGCACGTCGGCTGGTGTCACCTTTACGTTCTCCACCAGTTTGCGACGCATACGCTGTATCAGTTCGCGATTCTTGAACTCGTCATGCAGGTCGCTGCGCATCTCGGCTACGCTCTGCTTACGGTATTCCTCCAGTTTCTCCTTTGAGCCTACCATCTGAATCCAGGCGTTTATCTGCTGATCCACGCCCTGCATTATTTCGCTTTCCGTTACCTCTATACTATCCAGCGCAGCCTGATTGAGGAATAGTTTCTGCACAGCCAGCTGCTCTGGAATGCGACAGTCGGGGTCGCCCTCCCATTTCACACCTTCCTGTTCAGCCTGCATACGTGCCATCTCTATGTCAGAGCGCAGTATCGCCTCGTCGCCTACCACCCACACCACTTCGTCTATGTAGTGGGGAGCGGCAACCATCAGGGCTGAAACCGTCAGACCCAGTAATATGTTCAGTATCTTTCTCATTACTCGTTCGGAGTAATATTAAGTTTATCAATCATCTCCCACTTCACCTCTACAGGATACTTGGCACGGAGCTTCTTTATCCAGTCTTTCTCCATACTCTCCTGGTAGTCGGCAGTCACGAGAGCCTTCACGTCGCCCATCTCCTCTGGTGCCTTCAGCATCTTGCCATATACAGCGTCGTTAGGGAAATTCTTTACGGCCTTCACCTTGGCGTCGGCAACGCCAAACTCCATCTTATCAACGAGTGCGTTGTCGCCTTTCTTGAATATGCCTTTCTCCACACGTATGCGGAGCACAGAGTCGTTGTTGAATGTGCTACGGAGCACCTTAGCCCACTCGTCAAACTTCTTGCCCTTAACAGCCTTCTTCACTGCTGCCACGTCGGCTATGTCCTTCGTGTGGTAAGCTATGCCCTTGAATCGTGGCTCTTCCCACGCATACTTCTTCTTGTTCTTCTTAAAGAACTTGTTCAGCCCAGCCTCATCCTTTGCAGCCTTTTCCCATACCTCGCGGTTGCTTGCCTCGTAGAGCAGCAGTCCGTCGTGATACTCCTTGATAAGGTACTTCATGTCCTGGTCTATGGCTGAGATAGAGTCGGCACGCTCGTCCATCACCTGCTCTGTGCTCACGCCCTTAGCCTCAGCAATAGCCTTCAGTCGGTTCTGGGCTATCTGTGTGCGCAGGTTGCGGCGCTCTATGAACTTATAGATATCGTCACGCAGTGAGTCGTATGGCTCCAACTGCTTCTTGTCCTTCATCTTGATGATGTGGTAGCCCACCTCAGTCAGCACAGGCTGTGACACCTCACCCTTCTTCAGGGCAAAGGCAGCATCCTCAAAACCCTTCAGGGTCTGTCCCTTGCTTATCCATCCTATCTCGCCTCCGCGCTGTGCCGAACCTGGGTCTTGGCTGTACTGCTTGGCAAGAGCCTCGAAGTCGCCGCCCTTCTGTATCACGGCATAGAGTGAGTCGGCACGCTGCTTGCTGACATTCATCAGCGAGTCGCTGGGGTTCTGACCTGTCATCAGCAGTATGTGCTCAGGCAGCACCAGTCCGTCAGGACCTATGCGCTTCTTCGTGTCGTCGTATATCTTCTGTGCCTCCAGCTCCACGTCGGCATCGTTTATCATCGTGGGCAGCACCTGCTGGTCACGATACTGACGAAACTCCTTGTTGTATGATGTCAGCGTGTCGAGTTTAGCATCGAGCGCAGCCTCCACCTTCAACTTATAGTTTATGAACAGGTCCACATACTCCTTCACAGTCTTCTGTTCCAGCACGTCAGGACCGTTGTTCTTCTTATATGAATACACAAACTCCGACTGCTTCACGGGCTTCCCGTTGATAGTCATCACCACAGGGTCGTCCTGTCCCTTCGCCGTCTGAGCGGCAAAGGAAGTAATAATTAATAATGAAAAAATAAGAATTCTCTTCATCTTCTCACTTTTTACTTTATACTTTTTACTTTATACTTTATACTTTTTTACTGTGGTCTTGAATAGTTAGGTGCCTCACTCGTAATGATTACCTCGTGAGGGTGTGACTCCAGCATACCAGCGTTAGTGATACGGGTGAACTTAGCACTGTGCAGAGCCTCTATGTCCTTGGCACCGCAGTAGCCCATACCTGAGCGCAGACCGCCCACCAGCTGATAGATAACCTCCTGCACGGTTCCCTTGTAAGGCACACGTCCAGCGATACCTTCTGGCACCAGTTTCTTAGTCTCCTTCACGCCACTCTGGAAGTAACGGTCAGCCGAGCCCTTCTCCATAGCCTCCAGCGAACCCATGCCGCGATAAGCCTTGAACTTACGTCCGTTAAACAGGATTGTCTCGCCTGGAGCCTCCTCGGTACCAGCCACCAGCGAACCCACCATTACTGAGTAGCCGCCTGCTGCCAGTGCCTTAACTATATCACCTGAGTAGCGCAAACCGCCGTCGGCGATGAGAGGAATACCAGTGCCCTCGAGAGCCTTTGCCACGTCATATACGGCAGAGAGCTGTGGCACGCCCACACCTGCTACCACACGGGTGGTACAGATAGAGCCAGGACCTATGCCCACCTTCACTGCGTCAGCACCAGCCTCCACCAGCATCTTGGCAGCCTCGCCAGTAGCTATGTTGCCCACCACGATATCCACGTTAGGGAAGGCAGCCTTAGCCTCACGTACCTTTTCTATTACGCCCTTGCTGTGACCGTGAGCCGTGTCTATGATGATAGCGTCAACACCAGCCTTCACCAGTGCCTCCATACGCTCGAAGGTGTCAGCCGTAACGCCCACGCCGGCAGCCACTCTCAGTCTGCCCTTGGCGTCCTTACATGCCATTGGCTTGTCCTTAGCCTTTGTTATGTCCTTATATGTTATAAGTCCCATGAGGTGGTTCTCGTCGTCCACCACTGGCAGCTTCTCTATCTTGTGCTCCAGCAGTATCTTGCTTGCGCTGTCCAGATCCACCTGCTGATGTGTCACCACCAGGTTCTCTGATGTCATCACCTCGTCTATCAGTCGTGTAGGGTTGCTCTGGAAACGCAGGTCGCGGTTGGTCACTATGCCCACCAGCTTGTTCTCCTCGTCCACCACTGGAATACCGCCTATGTGGTATTCAGCCATAATGTCGAGAGCGTCCTTCACCGTCTTGCCACGCTGAATGGTCACTGGGTCGTATATCATACCGTTCTCGGCACGCTTCACTATAGCCACCTGACGAGCCTGCTCCTCTATCGACATATTCTTGTGAATAACGCCGATGCCACCCTCACGGGCAATAGCAATAGCCATAGGAGCCTCAGTCACCGTGTCCATCGCAGCCGATACGAACGGAATCTTCAGTTCTATGTTACGTGAGAACTTTGTGCTCAGTGATACCTCTCTTGGCAAAACCTCTGAATAGCCAGGAATCAACAACACGTCGTCGAAGGTAATACCCTCCATCACAACTTTATCTTCAATAAATGATGCCATATAATTGTAAATTTTTTAAGTATATTTGGATGCAAAGGTACAAAAATAAATGAAGAATAAAGAATAAAGAATAAAGAAAAGTGGCGTTTTTCATTTTTTTTTTATAATTTTGCACGGAGTTACATAAAAATCAAATCATAGCATGCTATTCCCATTCAACTATCTCAACATACTCGGCAAATACCTCATACTCATGGGGCGAGCCATCACCATCCCCGACCGCTGGAGGATGTTTGGCAAGCAGTATGTCAAGGAGATGCAGCAGCTCGGCGTTGACTCCATCGGCATCGTACTGCTCATATCATTCTTCATCGGAGCCGTTATCTGCATCCAGATAAAGCTCAACATACAGTCGCCATGGATGCCTCGATGGGTCAGCGGCTACACCACTCGTGAGATTATGCTGCTTGAGTTCTCCTCATCCATCATGTGCCTCATTCTCGCAGGCAAGGTGGGCAGTAACATTGCCTCCGAACTCGGCACCATGCGCGTGACACAGCAGATTGACGCCCTCGACGTGATGGGTGTCAACTCAGCCAACTACCTCATAGCGCCTAAGATACTGGGGCTCATCACCCTCATGCCGTGTCTCGTCATCTTTGCCGATGTCATGGGCATCGTGGGTGCCTATGCCACCGCCTTCATCGGACAGATAATAGCTCCTGACGACCTCACCATCGGACTCCAGCACTCCTTCAAGTCCTGGTTCGTGTGGATGTCCATCATCAAGAGCACCGTCTTCGCCTTCATCATCGCCTCCGTCTCCTCCTTCTGCGGCTTCACCGTCGAGGGCGGCTCCGTCGAGGTGGGCAAGGCAAGCACCTCCGCCGTTGTCAACAGCTCAGTGCTCATCCTCTTCGCCGATGTATTCCTCACGCAGTTGTTAAGTTAATTCTTTAGAGGAGTGACAGAGGAGTGATAGAGGAGTGATAAGGGAGTGATAAGGGAGTGATAAGGGAGAGATAGGGACAAATGTAATAGACTGACGCAATATAAATGAAACAAACATTCAAAAATATTATAGCATGGCAAAAAGCCTATGACTACTGTCTATACGTATATAAAGTAACTGCCCAATTCCCTGAGTTTGAACGCTTTGGACTGCGTTCACAATTCACCCGTGCAGCTGTATCTATAACTGCCAATATAGCTGAAGGCTACAGAAAGTTAAGCAAACAAGACAAACTTCGATTCTTTAACATAGCTCAAGGCAGCTTAGACGAATGCAGAAACTATAATATACTCTCATTTGACCTTGGATACATTAGTCAAGAGCAATACGACCAACTTGAATTTAAAGCAAATGGAACCAGCAAAATACTCAACGCCTATTGCGAGGGAATAATAAAGAATAATGGAGTCAAAGACTAAAAAAGGGTAATGTCCCTATCACTCCTCTATCACTCCACTACCACTCCCCTATCACTCCCCTATCACTCCCCTATCACTCCCCTATCACTCCCCTATCACTCCCCTATCACTCCCCTTAACTCCCCCCAAAAAACAATGATCGACGTTCAACACATATACAAAAAATTCGACGACCTTGAGGTCCTTCACGACATCAACGCCACATTCGAAGACGGCAAGACCAACCTCATCATCGGACAGTCTGGCTCAGGCAAGACCGTGCTCATGAAGAACCTCGTAGGACTCTTCTCACCCACCAGCGGCAAGATACTCTACGACGGACGCGACCTCGTCACCATGACCAAACAGGAGAAAGTCAGCCTCAGACGCGAGATGGGCATGATATTCCAGTCAGCCGCCCTCTTCGACTCCATCTCCGTGCTCGAAAACGTCATGTTCCCCCTCGATATGTTCTCCACCATGACCCTGCGCGAGCGCAAGCACCGTGCACAGGAATGTCTCGACCGTGTCAACCTCTCAGGTGCAGGCGACAAATTCCCTGGCGAGCTCTCAGGCGGCATGCAGAAACGCGTCGCCATAGCCCGTGCCATCGTGATGAACCCCAAATACCTGTTCTGCGACGAGCCCAACTCAGGACTCGACCCCAAGACCAGTCTCGTCATCGACGAGCTCCTTCATGGCATCACACAGGAATATGGCATCACCACCATCATCAACACCCACGACATGAACTCCGTCCTCGGCATCGGCGAGAACATCGTCTTCATCTGCAAGGGACGCGTAGGCTGGCGAGGCAACTCCGCACAGGTCATGAGCTCCACCAACGAAGACCTCAACGACCTCGTCTTCGCCTCCGAGCTATTCAAAAAAGTTAAGGAAACAGCCTCCGAGCTATCTCGCCTGTAATCGGACGCACCTTTGGTGCTACGCTTGCCAGAGCAAGAACACCTAATGGAGCGCAAGAACGGCTAAGGGGTAAAGCACTACATTCAGAAAAGCTCTGAATGACTGCCTATACGCAATAAGTCAACAGAATCTTTATCAATCCATATCAGCAAAGTGTCTGATTCTATATGACACTCCATACATCCCTTGTAATCACCTTTAAGCTGATGCGGGTATAAAGCCTCAGGTATGGGTTCTTCGTTTTCCAATAGTTTTAGAACATCAAGCAACTTCTTTAGTTTAGTAGGTTGATGCTTTATTCGTTTAAAGTCCTTCTTGAATTGAGAAGTATAATGTAGAGTTTTCATTCTTCAATCGACTTTATCATCGCATCAACGCTACTTGTATTTACTGTGCCAGCAAACAAACCTTTCTTAGCCTCTTCTATAGCGGCTAAGGTTTCCATGTTAGGGGTAACCGTCAGGTCTTCCTCCTTTATCTGTATTATGGCAAACAACTGATTTTTTCTTCTAATATAAACCTGCTCACCAGCTGTTACCATATCTAACGAGCTCGCCATATTACTACGAAAATCTCTCACTGAAATCTGACGCATAATTCTATCCTTTGTATATGGTTAATTCTTCCTTTGCCTGCAAAATTACAAACATTTTCATTAACATGCAAACATTTTGTGTACTTTTTTGTGTACACAAAGATATAACAAACTTGTGAACCGAGTGCATTTTTAACATTTCAACCGCTCTTTCTCAGGTAAACATTGCCTCCGAGCTATTCAAAAAAGTTAAGGAAACAGAAATGGCTAAGGGGATATGATACATTAAGTCTTTGATGAGGTTGTGTCAAAAGTAACAGATACAACCTTTTTTTTATTGTCCTCCTACCTTTTAATTTTCTAACAGCCCTTATGCTATCTGGATCACCAAGCACTGCCACTTTCTTAAAATATGCGAGAGCACGATATGAATAGTTTAATCCGATTCAAAAATAGCGTCAGCCGAGCCTTTTGAAGCTCTTTTTCAAGACACTATTTTTTCTTATATTCATCCCATGTCAAAGAGCCATCAGTAAACTTTTACGCTAAAAATCACCTAATTTTTCTCCCACCTTTTCTGCATAGATAGCATAGTATTTTTCTGCTAAATCCAAATTTTTTATGCCCGCTAAACCTTTTTCATAATATCTTCCTATTTTCCGTGCCGCCCCTATATCGCCATAATTGTATGCTTGCATATAGTAATGGAATGCTCTACCTCTATTGAATTCCTTTTCGTATGTTATGGCTAAGTCAAGACATGCATCTATGCTACCATTATTTGCGGCCTTGATTAACATGGTTTCAGCTTCTTTTATTTTTTTAGAATTCTGGTATATTTGAGCTAACATGTACATACATTTACAATCTCCACATTCAACACCTTTTTTTAGCCATCCCTTAGCCTTCTCTTTATTTGATATATCTTCATTTTCACTGTATTCATAGATATAGGCTAATTGTATGGCAGCATCATCCTCCCCATGCTCAAATGCTTTTTCTAAAGATTTAATAGCTTTAATGTGATTAGCCTTCAAAGTGTCAATTCCTAGTTTGTAAAATTTTCCTATGGCTAATAAATATGAGGGATCTTCTTTATTAGTAATGCTATTCATCACACTTAGGGCTTTGCGAGGAGAAATAAGAAAATCTGCTAACTCTGCATATCTACTCAAAACGTAAGGATTTTTACTCTTTGATACAAGATTTTCAATCTCGGCAGGTATTTTTGGGTCACTAATTTCTTCTCCATCCACGTATCTAATCATAGATTTATATGCAAGGTCAAAGATAGCCTGCTCACAACCTGCTTTTGCGGATTTGTTTAATAACGAATCCGCTTTTGCTAAATTAAATGGTACTCCCTGTCCTTTTCGATATGCGTTATTTAGACGCCACATAGCGTAGGAGTCACCATCTTTTGCCATTTCTTCATAAAGCTTCGCAGCTTCTTCATAATTCCTCTCTATTCTAAATTTCTCTGCTTTTTCATAATTCCTCTCAATTTTTGATTTCTCTGCCTTTTCAGACTTGATTGTACATCCGATTAATAGAGAAGAAAGGATAATTAGTCCAATCGCAATTAATGATTTCTTTTTCATAATTCTAGTTCTTTTTTATTGTTGTTTCTTCAGAATAAGTATAAAAATCCTCCATACCGCCAAGTACAGTTACTGAATAACTACCACTGTTATAGTAAATTCGGAATACTTGCCCCTTAAGAGATGAGCCTTTGAAATAATCATCTCCATAATTTCCTTTTTTACTTGTGTAACTGCTTATCACAACTGTCAAAGCATTCCCATCAACCTTTCCTTTTATAGTTCCTTCAAGCGAGCCATAGTCAATGGATATCGTACCATCTTCCTGTGAGTTTCCAATAAATGCATATATTTTTCCCTCATAATAATCCTTTGATATTTTACTTAAATTAAGTTTAGCAACAGTTGAACCCACTCGGTATAATTCTCCATCAATAGTAAAACCACCAATCCAAGGGTCAAAAGCGAATTCATCATCATCGTAGGTTTCACCATTGGCGATGTCTGTGTTTGAATTGGAATTATCTTGTTCGGTTATTAGAGTATCTGGACATACATAATCCACCTCATAGTCTGTTGTGTTATTGCTCTTATGAACCAGTGCAAAGAGTGTTCCAAGTAGAAGAATAATAAAACCTATCGCAAGAAAAAGACGTTTTACTCTTTTTGAGTCTTTTTGTCTTGCCGCCTGATTACCATCTTTCTTTATTTCTATATTATGAGGAGTAGAAACGTTTGTTTCAAGATTGTTATCTTGAGTATTTGTTTTTGACTCATTGTTGCATTCTAGAGTTTCTTCCTTTTCTGATAACGGAAGAGAATGAGTCCTTAGAATTTTAGCCTTTTCAACTTGCATTTCCTCTGGCGTCAGTATGCCAGCATCTAAAAGTTTCTTTAATTCTTGAAGTCGAATAATCTGTTCTTGAGTCATAGGGTTATGAATTTAGTATTTTCTTCTTTTCATTATCAAATTCTTCTTGAGTTAAGACTCCACTATCAAGTAGTTCTTTTAGTTCAAAAAGAAGTTTTACCTTATCTGTTATGCCTACTGATTTAGTATCAGGCTCATTGGATGAATCTTTATTGGAAAGAGATACAGGATTAATGTCTTGTGTAAGTTTTGTACTTTGCACAGGTTCTATATTTATTCCCGCATTTGCATCTGGGCCCTTTTGCTTATTTGTATTGAATATCAAGTCAATCGCCTTGTAGTATTTTCTTTGTAGAATTACAATAGGTATAACTATAGTTATAATCAAAAAAGATATTAGACAAACTAAAAACACGACTTGATTAAACGTTGTATTTAGATCAAAATACCAATAAGTAAAATTAATTATGAAGGATGCAAAATTTGTAGATAGAGAAATAACGGTCCATACGCTGATGATACCAGTAATTACTTTTAGTTTATTAGTAGAAATGTTTTGTCGATGAAATACCGCCCTTATACTTAAAACCGTGACTGTTAGTACAATGAGGAAAGTTGCTCCATAAATCTTTTGCCACAGATACAGTTGCTCCCAATCATCATCTGTAAGACCCATTGTCGCTAAATCAGATGTAATTAACCCGTACAGATTATCTCTTTCTGGCAATATAGCAAGGCTAATGGCAAAAAGTGACGCAAACGCCCAGGTATGAATTATTGGCAAATCGATAGTATAATCAATTCCTAAGTTCTTTATACCCGGTTTTTTTTCATATATGTGGAGTTTAAGGCAGTAAGAAGCTATACAGGCAAACATTGAAGTTACTAAAAGCACTATCAAAATCGAACTTATCATAGGAAAGTATATTTTACCACTCACTCCATTATTGTAGCATTATTATTAGGTTAGCAACAAGAAAAGCATGGAGATTATTAACCGCTCGTCTTATCTTGGGCTCTGGAAAAACCTCATTGCAAACAAACAGATAACTACACCCCATGCTTGTGATATTGAGGCTCTTCCAGTTGAACCAGAAAGAAACAATCAATACACACAATATGGGCATTTCGTTGACCCGTCCCTGCAATTAAAATTTTCCAGACTTTAAGATAAAGGACAAAGACAATTTAACGCCTTCTTGGTCTCTGGCTGTCACTCTTAGGATTGGATAGTAAATCCTCAGAGAGTTCCAAATGACGGTGTAAAATTAGTAATATTTTGAGAAACTCCAAAATTTTTAGTGACAAAAATCAAAATAAAGTTATATCCTTTTCCTCATTAGTACGTGCTTACCGCACTACTACTTGTCATAGCTATGTGATAAAAATGTTTGATTTTTGAAATAAATGTAAAATTGGTTTTTCATGGTATGCTGCTTAGGATGAAATAAGAGGTCATGCCTGTAACTTTTGACACTACCTCGCTAGGACTCTACTCTTGGTTGCTCTTTCTAATTTTGCCGATTTCGATAGAACAAGAATATGATTTAACGCTTCTATTTCAATATGTATTAAAGATCCAAATTTATCTCATAGGCAACAATGTTGTTTAGAATGTCTGACCCCACAAAGTAAAAATTTATTTCTCCAAATAATGGGGAGAAAAAAGGATATTAGGGCTTCATAGGGAGATGGGCGACCTTAGGTTATGTAGTAGTCTCAATCTCAGTATCTCAGTTAAAAAATAGGTACCCTCTTATCTTGTCCCTCTCTCTAATAAACTTTATAACTTATTAATAATTAAATAATTATATATATAATAATATAAAATGAGAGAGTGAAGGGGTACCTTAAGAAACAACTGAGATACTGAGATTGAGATTGTGAATAAGACTTACAGTCACTCAAGTAGCTGATAATAAGACTATTACAAAATGAGTAATAATCTGCGTATAGGGAAATCATCCTTAAAATAGGCTGAATAATCTCAGTTATTCCCCCTAAAAAGCCTCAAAGAGGGCACAGAAACGGCTTGTTTCTGTATCTTTCATGTCGCTTTAGTCACAACAGATGTGTTCGGAAAATTAAAGAGAATTTTCAAAAATAACCTCATAAGGTCACTAAAACGCTCTCAAGGCGCATGAATACTGGGCTAAGGATAGTGACCTTTCTTCTGTACACCTCACTAAGAGGTCACTTGACCTCATGATTAGTATCGATGTGAAGACAATAGTGACCTCTGTAGTGACCTGTATAGTGACCTATTTCGAAAAGAGGTCACTATCGGGAAGGCGCATAAACACTGGGATAACAGGGGATTAAGTGAGGTTAGGAGGTTATTTACGAAAAACTTCTCGTTTTTCGTAAAATTAGAAATTGAAAAATTAGAAATTAGTTTTTTTTCTCTCTTTTTGTAAAAGCAATGCTTTTAGAGACAGAAGTAATGCTTTTAGATGCAGAAGTAATGCTTCTGCATCTAAAGGTTATGCTATTCTTTCGGACGGGGATTATTCCTGTCGCTCTTTATTCGTTTTTCTTCGAAGGGGTTGATGGTTTTCTCATCCTCAAATTCTTCGTCGCCCTTGCGTGTCCAGTATTGACCCATTTAGATAATTGACAATTGATTTTTTTAGGAGTTAAAGGGAGTTAGAGGGAGTTAGAGGGACAATACAAGATTTTAGGAGTTAGAGGAGTTAAAGGAGTTATCGTGGCTTGCAGCCACTTAGACAATACAAGAACTTGGTTCAAGAGTTCAATAGTTCAAAGGTAATGTCTTTTCTTCGAGCGAAGCTCTTCAGGCGAGCAGAGCTCGGAGTCCTTCTAAGCTCGAAGAGCGTTAACTTCTATAACTTCTTTACTTCTTGATAATTACAGCTCTTTGTTGAGATTTACCATTTCGATAGCTGAAATCATAGCATCGGCACCCTTGTTGCCTGCCTTAGTACCTGCACGCTCCACTGCCTGCTCGATAGAGTCGGTGGTGAGGATGCCGTTGAGAACGGGTACACCTGACTGCATTGCCGCCTGAGCGATGCCCTTGGCTGACTCGTTAGCCACCATATCGAAATGAGGGGTAGCACCACGAATGACGGCACCGAGACAAACGACTGCGTCATACTTGCCGCTGGCTGCCATCTTCTGCGCTGTGAGAGGTATCTCGAAAGCACCTGGAACGAGGGCGAGGGTGAGGTCGTCGGAGTTGCCTCCGTGACGTACGAAACAGTCTTCAGCACCTGCTACGAGGTGGTTTACTATGAAGTCATTAAAACGAGAGGCTACGATGCCTACCTTCATGCCAGCTGCCACCAGCTTTCCTTCAATCTTTTTCATATTCTTTTTTAGGAGTTAAGGAGTTAAGTTGTTAAGGAGTTAAGATATTACCTTGAATTATTCTTTCTTTTTAGGGTTCTTTACATGAAGCAAATGACCCATCTTAGCGTATTTGGTGTACATATAGAACTCATCTTTCTCGTTGCAGGTCATCTCGATGGGTTCACGGGAAACGACCCTCAAACCGAAACCGTCTATGCCACTAATCTTCTGAGGATTGTTGGTCATGAGGATGAGGTCACGCACACCAAGGTCGGCAAGGATGCTGGCACCTGTGCCATACTCGCGGAGGTCGGCAGCAAAGCCGAGTGCTATGTTAGCCTCAACGGTGTCCATGCCCTGATCCTGCAGGTTGTAAGCCTTGAGTTTATTGATGAGTCCGATGCCACGACCCTCCTGACGCAGGTAGAGCAACACTCCCCTACCCTTTGCCTCGATGCGACGCATAGCCTCGGCAAGCTGTTCGCCACAGTCGCAACGCAAACTGCCAAAGGCATCGCCCGTGAGACACTCGGAGTGAACACGGCAGAGGACTGGTTCGGGGGTGCTCACATCGCCCTTGACGAGTGCCACATGATGTTCGCCAGTCACCTTGTTGATATAGCCCACAGCACGGAAAGAGCCGTACTTGGTAGGCAGTTCGGCATCGGTCACACGCTCTATGAGTTTCTCGGTGCGACGACGATACTCTATGAGCGACTTGATGGTTACGCAGACGAGGTCGTGCTTCTTGGCAAGCTCAAGCAGTTCGGTGGTACGCATCATAGTACCATCCTCGCGCATTATCTCGCAACAGAGACCAGCCTCGGTGAGTCCTGCCAGACGACACAGGTCAACGGTTGCCTCAGTATGACCTGAGCGCACCAGCACACCACCCTCGCGGGCCTGCAGAGGGAACATGTGACCAGGACGACGGAAGTCGATGGGTTTGCTGTCAGGGTCGGCTATGGCACGTGCCGTCACGCCACGCTCCACGGCTGAGATGCCTGTGGTGGTGGAGATATGGTCAACAGAGACGGTGAATGCCGTCTGGTGGTTGTCGCTGTTGTGCATCACCATCTGAGGCAGGTCGAGTCGTTCGCACAACGCCTTGCTCATAGGCATACATATCAGTCCCTTGGCTACGCTCGCCATGAGGTTGACGTTCTCTGTAGTAGCAAACTGTGCCGCACAGATGAGGTCGCCCTCATTCTCACGGTCAGGGTCGTCTATCACAAGTATGCACTTACCTTTACGGAGTGCATCAAGAGCTTCTTCTATTGTATTGAAATCGTACATATTCACTTTAACATAAAATCACGGTAGAAAGCTTCGGTTTTCGTTTGCGTAGCAACCTCTGGTTGCGTTTCGTAGGCGCTTACGCCGTTTCGTACGAAGTTCTCTACGTATTTGGCTATCACGTCGTTCTCAAGGTTTACTACATCACCCACCTTAACCGAATGGAGCGTGGTGGCGCCCTGAGAGTGTGGGATGAGAGAGACGGCGAAAGTGGACTCACCCCCTGCCCTCTCTTGCATAGAGGGAGCCTTGGCAACAGTGAGACTGACACCCTGAATGGTTATGCTGCCTTTATCTATGATGTAGCGCATGATATGGGCTGGTGCCTCAATCCACAGCCACAGGGCGGTATCGTCCTGCTGACGCTTTATCACCTTGCCTGTGCCGTCGATATGACCAGAGACGATGTGACCGCCGAGGCGCGACTGCAGGGTGAGAGCGCGCTCAAGGTTTACCTTGCTGCCTGGTTTGAGCAGACTGAAGGAGGTCATGCGCATGGTCTGGGGCATTACGTCGGCAGTGAAGGAGGATGGTGCCACGGTGGTGGCTGTAAGGCATACGCCATTGGTACAGATGGAATCGCCCACCTCAGTACCCTCGAGCACTTTGGAGGCAGATATTTCGAGAGTGATGCTCTTGGCACCCCTCTTAATACTCTTTACGGTTCCTATTTCTTCTACTATACCTGTAAACATAAACTTCGTACGAAACGCAACCAGAGGTTATTTCTTCACCAGTCCTGATATCATCACGTCGCCACCTACAGTCTCGACTATCTGGTCTTCGAGTTCTATAGCCTCAGACATAAGGGTTACTCCCTCGCCTTCGACAGGGGTGCGAGCGCTCTTACCACCTATTATCTTAGGAGCCACGAATGCCACAACCTCGTCAATCAGTCCCTCACTGAGCAGAGCCTCACTAAGGGTGCCGCCACTCTCAAGGAGTATGGAGTCTATCTTCTCCGCTCCAGCACGCTGAACGAGTTCAGTAAGGGAGTTGCAGTTCCACAACGTCACTCCAGCATCACGCAGCTGCTGCAGTTTCTCCTCATCAGCAGAGTTGCCATAAACCACGATGGTAGGATACTCATGGGCAGTGCTGACAAGCTGACTCTCCATAGGGATGCGAGCCTGACGGTCGGCAACGATACGGATAGGATGGCGCACCTCATGTTCCTTAATACCAAGACGTTGCATCGTCTCCTCAGAAAGACGCACGTTGAGCATGGGGTCGTCGGCTATCACGGTGCCTATGCCACAGAGAATAGCCATATTATTCTTGCGGAGCATGTGAACACGCTGACGAGACTGCTTATTGGTTATCCACTTGCTGTCGCCTGTGGATGTGGCTATCTTGCCGTCGAGCGTCATAGCCCACTTGGCTGTAATCCAAGGCTGGTTGGTGGTGATAAACTTAAGGAACACACGATTCTGCATCCTGAGTTGCTTAACGAGTTCCTGAGCTGCCTTAACACAGTTCCCGTTATCGTTCCCGTTATCGTTAACGTTAACGTTCCCGTTCCCGTCTTCAAACACATCAACCTCGATGCCCTTAGAGCGCAATATCTCCAGTCCCTTGCCAGCCACGAGAGGATTGGGGTCGAGCAGACCCACTACAACACGACTGATGCCATGTTCGATGACAGCATCCACACAAGGTGGCTGATGACCCTCATGACAGCAGGGTTCGAGCGTAACATATAAAGTGGCGCCCTTACAGTCAATACCTCTTGATTCAGCATCCTTGAAAGCTTCACGCTCGGCATGAAGGTCTCCGTAGCGAGTGTGGTAACCACTTGCTACGATATCATCATTCTTTACTATCAACGCACCAACAAGCGGATTAGGATTCACCTGTCCCTCGCCATGCTGGGCAAGGAGCATAGCATCCTGCATCAATAGTATATCGTCTTCTGTTATCATATATCTAAGGCACAAAAGTACAAACTTTTTTTGAATCCTCCAAACTTTTCATTTTTTTCTTGCGTATGTCGCAATAAAATCATAACTTTGCGTTATATTTAATATATAACGGTAATACTAACTGATAATGCAATATATACTTCATGCGCCTGACGGCATAAACAGCACCATAAACCTGCCTGCTTCAAAGAGCATCAGCAACAGGGCATTGGTGATAAATGCCTTGGCGCACAGAAACAACAACAGCCAAGATGCGATAATACACCCCGAGAACCTGAGTGTGTGTGACGATACGGACGTGATAGTGGCTGCCCTGAGAGATATGCCCTACGAGATAGACATCAAGGCGGCTGGTACGGCGATGCGCTTCACTACGGCATACCTGTGCACCCAGGAGGGCGAGCACGTGATAACGGGTACGGAGAGGATGAAGCATCGTCCTATCTCGGTGTTGGTGGATGCCCTGCGCCAACTGGGTGCCGACATAGAATATGTGGAGAAAGAGGGCTTCCCTCCACTACGCATACGTGGCAAGAAACTGGAAGGTGGCAGGCTGAGCATCGAGGGTGATGTTTCGTCACAGTACATCTCTGCCCTACTGATGATAGGTCCTGCGATGGAACAGGGACTGACCCTGCACCTGACAGACAACATAATATCACGCCCGTACATAGACCTCACGATATGCACCATGAGAGAGTTTGGTGCTGACGTGGACTGGATAGACGGAGCCACGATAGAGGTAAAGCCACAGGCGTATAAGAGTGTGCCGTTCACCATAGAAAACGACTGGAGTGCCAGCTCATACTGGTATGAGATAATAGCGCTGCTGGCTAAAAAGCACGGCAACGACGACAAGAGCGTAGTGAGACTGCCTGGACTGATGGACGGTTCCAGACAGGGTGATTCGGCAATACGTTATATCTTCTCTATGCTGAGCGTAAAGACTGAGTTTGCTGAGAAGACGCAGTTGACCCCAAACATCGTGACGCTGAGTGCACACCATCGTGGACTGCCACGCTTCGACTTCGACTTCACCAACCAGCCAGACCTGGCACAGACGGTGGTAGTAACGACGGCGCTGCTCGGCATACCGTTCCGTTTCACTGGTTTGCAGACCCTACGCATAAAGGAGACCGACCGCATAGCAGCTTTGAAGAATGAGATGATGAAACTGGGATTCATACTCGATGACAACGAAGAGGGTGTGCTCAGCTGGGACGGCATACGCCATGAGGTGCGTGGCAATATAGTCATAGACACCTATGAAGACCACCGTATGGCAATGGCTTTTGCACCAGCCTGCATCATGTTTCCTGGACTGAGAATAAACAACCCCGAGGTGGTGAGCAAGAGCTACCCAAACTTCTGGAATGACCTGAAGGCAGCGGGATTTGAGATTAACGGTTCTTGCGCTCCGTAGGTGCTCAGGCGAGCAAGCTCGGAGTAGGGTTAAAGGTTAAGGGTTATAGCTGATTTAAGAAAACATATTGCTTTGTTGTGCCTCGTGGCACTCGCCGTTGTGTCGTGTTCTACAAAAAAGAATACGGCATCAACTCGTTTTTGGCATGCCTTCACCGCAAAATACAACATATACTATAATGGCACACTTGCATACATAGATGCCTCTGTAGAGAAAGAGAACGGAAACAAGGATAACTTTACCGAACAGATTCCGCTATATACCGTAGGCAATAAGGCAAGCAGAGAACTGGGTAAGGCAAACTACGAGATTGCCATAACGAAGGCTGAGAAGGCGATACACCTGCACAGCATAAAGGCTAAACCCGTGTGGAATAAAGACCGTAGGAAAACGGAGAAAGATATAGAATGGCTTACCAGAAAAGAGTATAACCCCTTCTTATGGAAGGCATGGATGCTTATGGGACGAAGCCAGTTCTATATGGGCTCGTTTGACGAGGCAGCAGCCACCTTCGCCTATATGTCGCGTCTGTATAAGGGACAGCCTGCCATATATGGCAAGGCAAGGGCTTGGCTTGCTAAGTGCTACATAGAAAACGGATGGCTGTATGATGCTGAAGACGTGATAAGGAATATGCAGCGTGACAGCATAGACTGGCGAGCACAGAAGGAATGGGACTACACGCTCTGCGACTATTACCTGCACACAGGCGACCTGCCTGAGGCTACGAAGTATCTGCGTAAGGTGATAAAACACGAGATGCGCTCGAAGCAGAGAGCAAGAGAGTATTACCTCTTGGGACAGATAGAGGCTGCACAGAAGCATAATAAAGAAGCATATAAGGCATTCAAAAAGGTTCTGGGACAGCACCCTTCATACGAACTGCGATTTAACGCCAACATCGCCATGACTGAGGTGATGGCTAAGGGACAGTCGAAGAAGATGATCAGCAGGTTGCGCAGAATGGCTCGCAACGACAACAATAAGGAGTACCTCGACCAGATATACTATGCCATAGGTAA
>JAEEGL017199925.1_pt1 | contig 71924 bp, 97 predicted proteins | sample 9134231 | NCBI WGS metagenome assembly JAEEGL01 (sample SAMN16246548, study PRJNA631951) | gut metagenome | biome: gut microbiome; feature: rumen; material: fiber-attached | host: Bos | place: Iran: Karaj | collected 2018-10
AAGTAAACCCAAACAAGCCTAAAAGAATCCATCCCGCTGGTGAATTATTAAATATGAAATTCATTATTGCACCAGTAAGGATTATTAAACTGTTCAAAAACATTGTTATTACTGTGTTTTCCATATCTAAATCAAATTTTCAAGACAATATTTAATTGCTGCTTCACAAGCTTGTTCATAAGTTGGCATTGGGTTGGTATCGTCTGTCAGCAACTCACAAGACTTCAAATTGATAATTTTAGTTCCGTATGTGGGCTTTGCTGCACCACCCTCTCCAACACAGAAGGCAAAAAGTGAAGGAAATATCCCAATATTATGTGTTTCCCTCAGCCACTTCATTGCCACCCATAATGTTGGTGCAGCCCATACCTTTGCTTCTTTTTTCCTATTATCACAACCATAATCATAAAGGTATCCACCTTCTACATATTCAATCTCATCTTCAAGACCCTCAGACTTTAATTCACATTCCTCATCAAAACTAATAGGCACACCTTTATGATACACAGCATCACCATAACACTTATAACACCAATGTTTAAACCCTTTCTCTTTCAGGGGTTTAGCAGTTTCAAAAGAGACATAATCTTCAGTAATCATAATGTTTCAATTTTTTATTTTACTTTTTAATCTGCAATAATCATGCCATAAATTATCTTCTATAACATTAAATCAAATTTTCTAAACAATATTTAATAGCCTCTTCACAGGCTTCTTCATGAGAATCAAAATGTTGTAATGCCGGAATAACACCCTTGTCATCCTTATAATATATTCCTTTTTTAATTTGACGTACTTTTGATGGAGAGTCTTTAAGTGGTTTATATGTACTAATAAGAGGAACATAGACTTTGACTCCTAATATGCTAACTGCTGCATCAATAACAACATCAATATTGTGTACTTCCCTAAGCCACTTCATTGCCATCTGAAGAGTTGGAGCAGGAATATACTTTTCAGGGTTCCTTGACCTATCAGTTATGTTATATTCACTAACTTCCCCAATGTAAATGCCACCAACAGGATATTGGCAATTAGTGCTTTCATCAAACCCCTTTTCTTTAAGAAGTTTGGCTGTTTCAAAACTTACATAATCTTCGGTAATCATAATCTAAATCTATAAAAGGGTGCAAGCTTGCCCGCTTCCAACGGGACCGGTTTTCAAGGACTGATAACATTGCACCCTATGGTTTTACATCAATTCACTAACAATCTGGGTCAAAATGTTGGTAATACTCTGGCTCTTCTTTCACCCCCAGTTTTATGAGGTCATTGTGAAGAGATTCAAGTGCGTCTCTTTCTCCGTCACAGAAGTCATAAGACTCATATACTTTTTTCAAGTAGCGCATCTGTTCCTTACTGGGTTTCCAATGGGGCTCTTGCTTTACAACATTACCATTAAAATGGGAATCAAATTTTGTATTAAACCAATATTGAATGTTGTTACACAGTTCATTTACAGATTTTTCCATTTCATCATAACTTTGGAAAGGAACTTTGCTTCTCAACCAGAAAACACCAGTTGGGTGGGTATCAGTTGAATCCACAAGTAACTCCCATCTTCCATCAGAATAATTACGCTCAACACATTTTCCAAGTCGTGAGATTGCAATAATATCATTACAGAAAAACCATATAGAATATCTGTCCTTCAAATGCCCACAGCAAGATTCAAATGTATCTATTGATGGGATAGAATTGAGAGTATCACAAAGTTTAATACATTCCTTATCCATATTTCCATCATATTTTTTCTCGCTTGGTTTCCAATTAGGTAAATACTTTTCGGCATATCGCATAATCTTCTTCCAATCAATCTCTTTAAAAGCCTTATCTATATCTTCACACTCGCTATTGGATAAGCACATTTTGTTTTCTGGTCTGTTATCATCCAAATAACTCATAAACCTAATAGCAAGTTCGTGCATGGCTACTTCATAGGTTTTTTTGAGAGTCTTGGGATGGAGGGATTTGAGAAATTCTTCTAATTTGTCGTACTCAGAATCTTTTATAAATCTCTTCTCCTCGCGGCAGAGAACAATTAGCCTACGTAAATTGCCAAGTTTTTCCTCGTCCTCCTCACTCCACTCCTCTCTCGGATATAAGTCATACAACGAAACACCTTTCTTTTCGCACCAAGCACGGAGGGCATACCAAGCGACATCTTCATCTTGCTTAGTAGTGGAATATCCATGTCCTTTGTCATCACGGAAGAAGGGACGTTTCACCTTGACCTTTTCTCCACGAAATTCGAGTTCAACCTCACTCCACTCTTGCTTTGGGTGGGGACGGAGGGCATCAATCATATCAAGCGCTTTATTCCGTTTCTCTTTGTTAAACCATTCTTGGGTTAGGAAAGTTTTAAGTTTTGATATTTTCTTCTCATCCTCCTCACTCCACTCTTGCTTTGGAACAACCTTATCCCAAGCCATTGGCCACTCCGTCTTTATCCTATTAAGTATATCAACTGGGTCAAAGTTCTCAAGTTTTGAAGCATCAAGTTTCTGTGAATGAAGGGACTTGAAACAGTATTGCATCCAATCAAATGCTTTCTTGACAACATTTGCTGTGTCAAAAGATTTATTATTATTCAAATCCTCATAAGCATATCTTAATGAATCTAAAACAATATTGAATTGTTTTTTATCTTCCTCACTCCACTCTTTTTCAATTATTTCAAGAAGTTCCTTTTTATATTTTTGTGTATCTTCAATAATCTTAATGTCATCATTACAATTGGCAGCAGATTGAAGATAACGAAGCATACAGGATTCAATTGCATCACTTGGCACAATATCTCTTACTGGCTTCTCCTCTTCCTGTTCATCTTCCATAGGGGCAGGAGCACTACATTCAATGAAATACTTTTCGGGCTCTTTAATTACAAAGCCCTTGACAACCCCATCTTTTTCGCACATAAATCGTTCTCCTTCTTGAACTGTGAGGTGGTCTGCTCTACAACAGAAAGCATGGTGGCAGATATACCATTTTCCGGCTTTCAGTTCAAAGTGTTCTGACTTCTGCTTTTTCTGCTTTTCGAGATAATCCTTTACATCAATAATGTCTGTATCACCAATGGCATCCCAATACAACTCACGTTCAAGATACTCTATTCCTTCCAGTGCTGCTTTACACATCCTCTCGTCCTTATTCTCTCGGAGCTCGGGGATAAGAAACTGTAATGCTTCGTGTTGTGCTTTGGTAACAGGTATTCCATAAGCCACTTTTATTGCTTCTTCTCTTGTCATAATATTTAATTTAATTTTTTTATTTGCTTTTTAATATACAAAAACTATGTCAGAAAAACAACCTAAATCAAATTTTCAAGACAATATTTAATAGCAGCTTCACACGCTTCTTCGTATGAATTGTATCCACACAATTCGTCAATAAGACCATTCTTTTTAATATATGCAACATCGACAGCCCACCAATATTCATTGCCATTTCCAAAATCAACAAGGGGTTCAATGGAAATATTATGCACTTCCCGCAGCCACTTCATTGCCATTTGGAGGGTTGGACGCCTATACCAATCTCCATTTAGCGTCTTATGAGCTAAATATTTTGTTCCATCTCCAACATAGAACCAAAGAGTTGGCTCATCAAACCCTTTCTCCTTTAAAAGTTTAGCAATTTTAAAAGAAACATAGTCTTCCTGTATCATAATTCTTTAATTTTTACAGGAACGAAAACATCATAACCGTTATCGTCCTGGAAATGGTTTATATCCTCATCATATGTGCAGCCGAACTTGGTGCGCTTATAAGTAAAAATTTTCCCATTCCACACCGCTTCGCTTGCGTTCCGGCACTTTCCAATGTAAGTCTCTCCGATGACTAACTTATCCTTCGGAATGGCCCCGCAACGGATAAAGTTAGGGATTACATACTTGTCATACAATTCCTTGTCAAGAATCGGTGGCTCGGGTATGAATTCCTCCGTAAAAGGCTTCATTTCCTCCAGCCACTTGATAATCTTTGGAATACGGTTCTCTCTTTCTTTCCCGAGTTTGTCTTTTATTTTCTGTATGTTTTCTGGTGTTGTCATAACTAACATTCATTATTTCTTTTTTGTTTCAATTCACCTATTGCAAATTTATATCCACATAAAAATCCAATTGCACCACCAATGGCTCCTACAATAAAAAATGTTCCTGCTACTATCATAATCTATTCAGTTTTATACATTCCTTCAGGCGCTTCAAGCGCAAGACCCTTCTCAATCAATCCACGATAGTCAAAATGATGAACATTGAGCCAATCTGTATATTCATAGAATGTTTCTCTATAAACTTTTTCTTGGCCCTTTGTATAGACATTACCAGTTTCATCAATCTCACCATACCAATCCATTGCTGTGTATAATTCATCCTTTTCTTCTTCAGTCATACTTGACATTGGACGGAGATAAGGCTTGATATTGTCAATACTAAAAACACGCCCGTTATATAAGAGTGTAACTGTTTTTGCAGAAGTATCTATGTTTATCACTTCATCCCACGCACCACCATCAGGGTTCGGATTATCAACAATCACGCCATAAGGCAGTCTTGCGCCAAGGTCTTTTAGTAATAGTTGTTTTTCTTCTTGTGTCATATCTTATACAATTCCTTTTTGCTGTAAATACTCCGTTAGTTTGAGGCACGATGCAACTGATGGTCCCATTTCATCATCGTCATAACAGTAGGTTTCGTCACACAATGTACTCCAACCAACGTTGCCCTTGATGTAATTGTTCATTGCTTCGGTAATTGCAGTATAGTATTCCTTTTTTTCCTCGGCATCACTCTCGTCAAGCGATAGGTCAATGTTAAAAAGGAAAATGTTGCGGTAGATGTGGCATGCTTCTTTCGTTGTTAAATCACGCTTCATCTGCAACCCATACATATACGGATTCTGCTCCGACCTGCGGAACGCAACAACGGGTTTGAGTTTAATTTTTCTTTTAAGTTCCATATTATTTAATCCAAGTTGGTTCTTCGTTCCACAACTTAATCATTTTTATACATTCCTTCAGGTGCTTCAAGAGCCAATCCCTTCTCAATCAATCTATGATAATCAAGGTGTCTTGAATTACAGTAATCTACAACAATAGAACTACATTCGGCAAAATCAGCACTTTTTGTCAACCCATTAAACTTAGACAAAACAGCTATCTTTGCTCTTTCTTCCTCAGTCATACTTGACATTGGTCTGAGATATAGTTTGAAGTCATCTTCACTATGCAACAAATCAGCCAATAATCCAGCATCCAGCCTCATATCATAAGAGGCTTCTACCATTCCACCATCTGAAGTTATTTGTATCACCACTCCATAAGGCAACCTTGTACAGAGGTCTTTAAGCAATAATTGTTTTTCTTCTTGTGTCATAATGTTTAAATTTAAAACCCCACAATAAAACTAAGATAATCATCAATATAGTTGATGGGGAAATTATCCATTATCCTTCCTGTCTTATCAATATTATATTTCTTACCATTGTAAATAAGATAATACCCTTCTTTGCTTGCTTCACATACCTTACATTGAAATGCCAATAGAGTAACCTCATTTCTTATTATACCAAGAAATTCATCAAATGGAGAATATAGAAATGCCTCAAATTCTCCTGCATGCAAATCAAGTGTTAGTTGTTTTTCTTCTTGTTTCATATCTAAATCAAATAAAATCCCAAGTATCGGCAACCTCAAGATTGCACCTCTATTGCTCGCACGAGTTCCAATGAGTCAGTTCCGGCAATCACGCCTTCTAAAAACCAACCTCCTCGCATACTTGGAATGGGTTTGCATCAGTTTCTTTTATTTTTTCGTTCAATAATCCATTGAAGAATTATCAGAAGGGGGAAGACAATACCTCCCGCTGCTAACCAAGCTATAAGCCATTCGTCCATTGTTTTACATTAATTTCTTGAGTTGTTCGTAGAGTGATTCTAAATCAGGAAATTGTTTTCGCGTAGTCACCATAGGCCCAAATTCAGGCAAATCTGCAGCACTCTTTAATTGTTTAATCTGCTCCTCGCTCGGCTTCCAATGACGGATTTTTTTCGCTCTGTATTCCGTCTTTTACACAGCGTTCATACTCAAGGTTGCCAAACTTGATAGTGTCTTTTGTAGATACTGTATAGGGCTTGGGACGGAGGGATTTGAGTTTGTTTGTAAGCCTCATAAGCATAGATGCTTTACCATAATTCTTCATAAGATAGCCTGAGTATTCCGCAAGCCAACAGCAAGCATCATTGATTGTCTTCTCATCCTCCTCACTCCACTCTTGCTTTGGCTGAAGAGTGAATCTTTCGGGAAGGGATTTAAGCCAATCTTTCAACTTGTATTTTATTACTGGGTCTGGGTAAAACTCGTAGACACAATCAGTGACAAGTTCAAGATTCTTCTCATCCTCCTCGCTCCACTCTGCGATATTGGTAGTGGGCTTTACGATAGAACGAATGAAGTGTTGCAAGTCGATAGCCTCTTTATCTCCAATAAGATAATTGCCGTGGGCATTAGCATTAACAATAAGACGCTCGATGCTATTCAACTTATCTTTCTCTTCCTCGCTCCACTCTGCTGACTTCTGCTCTTTCTGTTTTTCGAGATAGGTGAAGAAATCGTCTCTTGAGTATAATCCATTTGGCAGATTGCATGGATAATCTTTAAGGTACTGAATCAATGCTTTCCTTATCCTCTCGTCCTCATTCTCTGTAAGTTCTGGAATAAACAACTCGCAAGATTTCCGTAAGTCACTGTCTAGTCTACAGTTTCTTTTAATGACTTCAATTGCTTCTTCTCGTGTCATAATATTTATTTTTTTTACTTTTTAATATACAAAAACCGTGCCAGAAAAACAACCTAAATCAAATTTTCAAGACAATACTTTATTGCTGCTTCATAAGCGGACTCTGAGGTAAGTGCTTTTACGATGGGCTGTTCATTTTTTCTATTAACCTCTCCAACCGCTAAGATAACGTACTGATACCCTACCATTTCTTCTTCCCATTCACCGGGCATATATTCAACATCTTCCCATCTTGGAACTACAAATATATGCCAATGATGTTCTTCTCTCAGCCACTTCATTGCCATTTGAAGCGTTGGTGCGGATATATAATCCTTACCCATATGGTTATATACACAATACCCCCAATATTCACCATCGCTACTATAATATCCACAATACTCATCAAACCCCTTCTCTTTAAGAAGTTTGGCTGTTTCAAAACTTACATAATCTTCTGTAATCATAACTAATATCCAAAATAATAATTGTCATTTAATTGAATACTTTCGTTACACTCTGGACAATCTATATACTCATGATGAATACACATATCATCTTCATGTTTATGAACATCTTCTTTGCCGAAATTCATTATTGTTCCACAGCATGGGCATTTAACCACATAGTTTTGGTAGTCTTCAGCACTTTTATAAGTGTGTCTTCCAGTTAACTTATTAATCATATATATCTTATTCAGCTTTATACATTCCTTCAGGTGCTTCCAATGCAAGTCCTTTCTCAATTAAACCTCGAAAATCGAAATGACGTATATTGAGCCAATCAACATAGTCAAACACCATGGATTCCTTGATTCCATCCGGGAAACCACGTCCGTCTTTCTCATAGAATTTACCCCATATTTCAAATTTTTCTTTCTCCGTCATACTTGACATTGGGCGAAGATAGGGAAGATAGGTTAGTATATACCCTCGACCTTCTCCATCTGCAATATCTCCATGAAACCTAATATATCCATCAGAGTTTATGTCATCTAATATCATTGGTACCGGATATTCACAACCTTTGTCCTCATCCCAATAGAGGTATTTTACTTTTACTCCATATGGCAATCTCCCACAGAGGTCTTTAAGCAATAATTGTTTTTCTTCTTGTGTCATAACTTATTCCTCCTTTTTTATTTTACTTTTTAATATGCAATAATCATACCAAACTTATTCATACATTCCTTCAGGTGCTTCAAGAGCCAATCCCATAGGAATCAAACCCCTATAGTCAAAATGATGAGCGTTTAGCCAATCAAATACCTGTATTACAGTGTAAGAAGGAATCTCTGACAAATAAAAATCCAAATCCTTGTGGTTATTTGGAAATTCAGCCAAATCTAATTGGTCATATTCCAAACCACTATATTGCTTTAACAGTTCAAATTCTTCCTCTATCATACTTGACATTGGACGGAGGTAGGGCTTAAACGGAACGCTGTCCAAATTAAACCAAGCATCATAACCATTTACTTGATATGAACCAAAAGAATCCATTATCAGTAATCTTTGTACTACTCCCCTGTGAAGTCCCTTTAATTCATAAATCAATCTTCCGCAGAGGTCTTTCAGCAGCAGTTGTTTATCTTCTTGTGTCATAATACTTATTTTTATTTGCTTTTTAGTATGCAAAAACTGTGTCAGAAAGCATTCTAAATCAGATTTTCAAGACAATATTTAATTGCAGATTCATAGGCTTCCTCTGGCGAAGAGAAACCATTGTCCTTCTCCGGATGATAGTGCTTCATTTCCTCATAGTCATACTCTACCGTCTCTTTGAGGCTGGTAATTTGACAGTACCACCCCAAGACAATATCATAATCACTATTGCAATGTAAATTGTGCTTTTCTCTCAGCCACTTCATAGCCATTTGAAGGGTTGGGCGATAGATTGGGAAAAAGTTGTTTGGAACCATATATGCTGATTCCATTTCTGTTCCTTCTTCAGTATAGAATGTGTGCATCCTCCCTTCAAACCCCTTTTCTTTCAAGAGTTTGGCAGTTTCAAAACTTACATAATCTTCAGTAGTCATAGTGTTTCAATTTTTATTTTACTTTTTAATATACAATAATCATGCCAGAAATTATCTTCTATAATATTAAATCAAATTTTCAAGACAATACCTAATAGCCGCTTCACAGGCTTCTTCATAAGAATTGCATATTGGATGAAACCAGTCTGGTTCACAGTAAGTTGTTTCTCCACATTTTGATACAAACGCTTGATATTTTTTTATAACAAAATATTCTCTTATTTGAATAAAACAATTATGCTCTTCTCTCAGCCACTTCATAGCCATTTGAAGAGTTGGAGCAGATATATATTTAACTTTTGGAAACCGTACACTTGAAACGCCTTGTAAAGTACCGTGTTCATTATATACACGACTACAATAATAATCCGGTACATCAAACCCCTTCTCTTTCAGGAGTTTGGCAGTTTCAAAACTTACATAATCTTCAGTAATCATATTTTATTACATTTCTGGATACACAAGTCTATGCCGGTCCCATCCATTAAGCCAAGCATTGCGAATAATCAACCATTTATCCTCTTCCTTTTCCTTGTCAAAATATTGTGAGGCATATTCCTCAGCAATATTTACGGGCTTTACAGCTATCATATCTATTCAGTTTTGTATATTTATATTCCTTCAGGTACCTCAACTTTTTCTACTATTATTTTGCTTTCCAGTGATATCTTTTCCCAAATAGGTGTTCCAAAACCGTTACATCCTTTACACCGTTCAGTTAAGATATATTCATTTGTTTCAGTAATTCTAATATCACCAGCATGAAGTCTAACTCTGTAATTAACACCCCCATCACAAGCCGTTAGTGCTAATAGTAAAATAATACCAAGAATAATCTTTTTCATTTGATTTCCTCCTTCATTCTATCATAAATCCAGTCTATCCTTTCTTGATTTGGATTTTCAGATTCTTTACCTGTTCCAAATACTTCTAATTTGTAATATTCGAGAGCAAGCTCAAGTACTTTTTGTATATCTTCTTTTGTCATTTGGTTTTCCTCCTTATATTCTCTGTACTGTGGTTTTCCATTTGGACATTCAGAAAGTGTTTGTATGCCTTTCCCAATAAGCATAAAGTTGCATACATCATAAGAGTAAGGAGTAGTTCCTTTTGGGAAGAAGTGCACACAGCCCTTACATTTCTTACTTTTCATTCCTCCTTTATCTTTTGATTGCTTCATACCTATCAGTAATATGAGGGTCAGTGGATTGCACTCTTTTCAACAACATAACTGCGATAGTATAGCCATTGTTAGAATTCCTATAAGCAAAATGACTCCATCTGTAATATAGGAAATATGCAAGCAATATATTATTTGTTGCAATCTGCCCAACACAAGGACAAGCTGATGCATTTACACCATCAAATTTCCTTGAAACAACTATATACTTCCTAGGTTTAATATCTTGGTTAATCCATATTCCAACATGATTGTATTTCTGTGTCATCTACTTGCCTTCCTTGTATTATTGTAATATTTATGTAAATAACCTAATAGTTTAGGCCAATCTTGTGTTCTAAAGCCTTCTTCAATATCTTCACATTCCGTATCAGATAAGTACTTTTTCCCTGGTGAACGATTCTCATTGAGAAAATGAATAAAAGAAAGAGAGAGATAACTTTTTAGTTTATCATATTCTATAATGCCTGACATTTCAAGTAGGTTCGATTCAAGTTCGGCGGGGTCAAATTCAACAATAGCACGAGAATGTTTGTATGCGTCATATAATCCTTGTTCATATTCATCCATTAATCTCTTTTTATTATTGTGAAATTTTGAACAATATTGTAATAGATAGTTTGCAAGTCGTTTCCTGTATTCAGATACCGCATCTAATATATTTAGTTTTGTCGCCATATTATTTTATTTCTTTAATTATAATGTTTACGCAATAATGTACTTCATAACTTTGTAAATTCAAAATTAAGGTCATACCATTCATATCCACGTATTGTATAGCGTTCATCCAAAAATTTTTGAACCCCTATTAAGTCATCATCTGCAAACGTTTTCCATTCCACTTTAGGTGGCGTTAGCATATCAATTCTATAAGAACGTTTGATTATTATCATATTTTTTCTACATTTATTTCTATTTTCATTTTTTCTGTGTCAATGTACTTCATATCTAAAAGTTTTTGTTATAATTTGGTCCCAATACAGGATAGCCACTTTCAGTTCGTGGATTCCTCCATTGTTTAAGAGTCCAATGTACAGGTGGAACTCCGTGCTCTTTGCACCACTTATCTTGTTCTTCGCTTGTATAATAACAATAACCTCCAATCACTTCCATATCTAAATTAAATAAAAGGGTGCGTACTCACGGTGAGCGCCATCTCGGACGTTTTCTATCCCTCCTCAATTTTCCACACCCTATGGTTTTACATCAGTTTAATCATCCCAAGCATCAGCAAGTTTCCGTAATGCTTCTGCGGCTTCGTGATTACCAACATAATAGCCGTGTTCTACAAGCCAGTTTCGTAGGGCTTTGAAATCATCTTCTTTCATATTACATCAGTTTCTTGAGTTGTTCGTAGAGAGAAACAAGAATATCAAACTGTTTCGCAGAAAGATATTCGTTTGTACTTGCTCTTTCAAGTGCCTTCATCTGGTCCTCGCTGGGCTTCCAATGAGTATCAGATACAAGTATGGGATGTGTAATAAGCCATTCTAATACTGCTATCTCGTTTGTAAAATCCTCTCCACCGTAGCGATTATGTTCTTTACGCAAATAATCCAACGCCCGTTTAAGACAAATAATTTCCTTTTCACTTAAACTTGGAAGAACATCTTGCTTTGGCTGTGGACGGAGGGATTTGAGAAAATCATCCGCTTCCTGATATACATCTTTGCAATAGTCACCATTGACATCAACACCACCATTTTCAAAGGCATGTTCAAAAAGTAGATGGTGGATAATGGTGATTATTTTCTCATCCTCCTCACTCCACTCCACTGGATTCTTCTCTACAAGTTCAAATTCTTCATCAGCATAGTCAATATCATTCCCACAACCATCTTTTGTGTATTTATAAACCATATTCGTTAAATCCACACTCTTGATAGTGAATTCTCTGTCATCATATTTACAATGGATGGTATCCCCAACATTGAATTTATGAGATGACTTCTGCTCTTTTCTCTCCCAATTATCCTCATCACAGAAAAGGATGGGGCCATACGCAGAATCGGTAAGGTAAGCATCTTCCCGAAAGCCAGTGATGGTGATTACATTCGTGTCGTCATCATGCCAATGAACTTTATCGCCTAACTTGAATTTTCTAGGCTTCTGCTCTTTCTGCTTTTCAAGTTTGTCAAGATAGTCAAGGACATCCTTATACTCGACACCTGCACCGTATAGATAAAATACACTGTCGGTGATTGTCTTCTTTATCCTCTCGTCCTCCGATTCCTTGAGCTCAGGAATAAGGGTTTCAATTGCACCCTTCAAACGTTTGTCATTTTCATAGTAGGCAATCTTTTCTTTAATGGCTTGCAATGCTTCTTCTCTTGTCATAATATTTCAATTTTTTTATTTTACATTTTAATATACAAATATCGTGCCAACTCTTAAATTTTATCTTTTAAAAAATATAAATTACATGTAATCGCCAATATTCTGGCAGACGGTATATTCGTGTCCATCCTTACCTTTTTCTTTCCCAAGACCAGTAACGTGGATGCTTGCGTCAGTACAAGGCTCCCACTCACCGAATTTTGCCGAACCCTGCAGGTCATCAGCACCGAACCCAACAGAGTAGATATCGGTAAGACCTCTCTCGTTAATGAAGTCAATCGTGGTCTGGACGAGGATTTCAAGGAGCTCTTTCATATCCTTCTCGGTTGTTATCGGGTCCTTGTAATCATCATAATCGCGCCGAAAGCACCAAGTTTCTCGCTCGAATACCTTCTTCGCCTCGTCCGAAAGTGTCTCATAGTCACGAATCATAGTGCGCACGGGTTCCGGAAGTGCGTCAATACGTGCTTCCTTAATCTTTCTACCCTCTTCGCGGAACTCAGCCATTTCTTCTTGGCTCATATGTTTGGCCTTGGCATTTCTCTTCGGTTTGTGTTTCTTGGCCTCTTCCCTGCGTTTCTGACCTTCAACCTTCAATCTTTCAAGATATTCGTCAATCTTGGCCGCATGTTCCTTATATGCCTCGGTCCCCTCATAACGAGCCCTTTCCTCGTCCATCAGTCGGTAGATTTTCTTTTCCTCGTCTGACTCATTGAAAAGCCAGTCATAATAAGTCATTTCTTCTTCCATATTATTCATATTGTTACGTTTTTCTATAATATTACAAAAACCGTGCCAAACTATATATCCCCATTCATCCGTTCTATACACAAATCACAATATTTTTGGTCCACATCTATTCCAATCCATTTTCTTCCAAGTTGTTCCGCAGCAATCAGTGTTGTACCGCTTCCACAAAATGGGTCAAGTACAATGTCACCCTCGTTGGTCCAAGATTTGATGTGCCGAAGAGGAAGTTCAATTGGAAAAACAGCCGGATGCGTTTTGTCCCCCTTGTTCTGTGCTACCGCAAATTCCCATACATTATCATCAACTTTCTCATTATTAACGTTATAAGAGAGTTTATGTCTCCCGCTTTCACCATCTATATTCTTTGCGGTTGAATCATATTTCTGGCCGGCACATTTACATGGGACCATAATAGGATTAAATGTCTTTGGTTTTCCCTTGCTGAACACGAACATATATTCAAAACATTGGTTATATCTGGGTTGTTTTACTTGTGGCATTGGATTCGTCTTTTTCCATAACATCGTGTCGTTCAAGCACATACCACATTCATCAACAAAATATAACGCCTGTCTGAAAGATGTACAGGTCTCACTCCCGTTCTCTGTCTTGTCATTCACGTTCCACACAATCACTCCACCGGGTTTCATCACTCTTGTCAGTTCCCTTGCAATCCTCTCAAACATCTCCCTATTCCATAGCATTCCGGAACCGTTGTATTTCCTTAATGTATCATACGGAGGAGATGTCACAACAAGGTCAATACATTCGTCAGGAAACTCCTCAAGTATCTGACCAGAGTCTCCACAAATCACTCTATTGTATTGAATATTAACCATTTATACTATTCAACATAAAAGTCATAAATCATTATCTCCACGTGTCTGGTCTTCTTGTTAACCGATACGACATAAGAAAACTCCTCATCATCATCCTTTTCCCAACTTTTCGTATTCCCTTCTTCGTCTCTTTCAATGGGTATCTCCTCATTCAGTTTAAGGAGTTCATCGGCGAATTGACCGGACCAAATCATGTTAATGGTCTTTTCTTCATTTTTGTTACTCGCCCTTGCTACAGTTACTTTCATGCTATTTCTTGTTTATATATTATCCTACGTCAAATATACAATTTTTATATGAGTTTTCCAAAGTAATACATTTTTGGCAAGAAACAAACTTTTCCTGCCAATTTGTGTAACTTTAATCAAACCGAACTTGCTTTTTATGTTTATTTTTTGTATTTTAACACTATGGGAAAAAAGAAAAAAGACGGTAAGATATTCACGCCGAAGGAAATTGTATTGGAAATGCTAGATAGTACTCTTGGGTGGAGCAACCTTAAATTCGAATGCGGAAAAGTTTACTGGCCCAATACAAAGAAACATATTATTGACAATTCGTGTGGTGATGGCGCGTTCCTTGCTGCAATCGTTGACTTTTATTGTCATAACGTAAAAGCAACAACAAGACAAAACAAGGCTGAACTAAAAAATATGCTTGAAACTTATATCCACGGAATTGAGCTTGACCCGGTTGAATATAAGAAATGTATAGCAAATCTTGATGAGGTGGCCCGTTTAAATGGACTTAAAGACGTGAAATGGGATATACAGAACCGGGACGCACTTTCATGCCACGATTATGACGGGAAAATGGATTTTGTCGTCGCAAACCCGCCTTATATCAGAACCCGCGACCTTGATTGTGACCTATCTGGATATACTTTTACTACTGAAGGGATGAAAGACATCTACCTCGCTTTCTATGAACTTGGCTTCCGAATGCTTAATGATACGGGTAAAATGTGCTATATTACGCCTTCTTCATGGTTCACATCGTTATCTGGTCAAAAGATGAGAGATTATATCATTGAAAATCATAACCTTGAGTATGTTGAGGACTATGGGCATTACCAGGTTTTTGAAAATGCAACTACCTATGTGGCTATCACGCGGTTCGGAAAGGAAAGTATGGACACTGTAAAGCATGTATATTTGGAAAGGACTGCTGATGATGACGGATTCTGGCAAGGTGTGACTTATATCCCGTTTAACGATATGAACATTGACGGGAAGTTCTATTTCGGAACGCCTAAACAACTGAAGCAGATGCGTGAAATCGTTGAGTACGGAAAAGACACGAAACGACAGAATAAGATTTTCCAAGTGAAGAATGGATTTGCCACACTATCTGACGATGCGTTTATTGACCGGACTATTCCTATGGCGTGTAATAAAGATTATGTTATACCGGTCATAAAATCATCAACCGGAAAAGAATCGTATTGTATTTACCCATATGACAAAGACGGAAAACTAATAAGCGAAGAACACTTTCAACTTAAATCCGGCTTTGAATACAATCGCCTGTTGAACATAAAGGATGAACTGTTAGACAGAAGTACGACAGAGCCTTGGTATGCGTTTGGTAGGACACAGGGGGTAAACGACACTTATAAGGAGAAGTGGGCTATTAAAAACATAGTAAAGACTTTGGGCGACGTTAAACCAGTTAAAGCCCCATCAGGTACCGGTGTCTATGGCGGGCTTTACATCCTTACAGAACACCCAGAAGGTTTAAAAGTACTTGAAACACAGGACTTTATGAATTACGTGAAGATGCTTGGCAAATACAAGTCAGGTGGTTATTATACCTTCTCGTCAAAAGAACTTGAAAACTATTTGAATTATAATTATAAAAGAGACTAGATTTGTTCCAGTCTCTTATTGTTCATCCGTTGACCATAACTCCGTTTACTTCGGTTTCTCTGTCAAAGTCCAGTTTGTAGTTTTTTGGTACGGAAAAGATGAAATAACATGAAGTCTCATACATTGGAGTTTCCTGTTTGACCCCGTTCACGATGTTCCCGTCATTGTGTATCACTTTCCACCCTTCTGCTTCAAGCTGTTCTTTGATAATGTGCCCTCCGTCAAGGCAGTTGTAGTAGGCGAACACCTTTTTGAGACCGGGAAAAAATGACTTCAAGGTCTTTATGGTTTTGAACTCGGAATTCTCGGCATCAAGGACATCCTCATAACGGATTGTCTCCCAGGAATTATACTCAATCTCGTTTGAAGGGTACAACAGGCAGGTATTGTGACCGTAAAAGAACCTGGCCATCAAAAGTTTCTCATTGCTTTTCTTTCCCAACAGGTCTTCAATCTTTGTCTTGTCTTCTTTTCTCATAATAAAATCTTTTTTCATTATTATATTGCAAAAACCGTGCCAGAAATAACAAGATTAACAACTATTTATTAATAAAATATATTATTACTATGGGAAAAATTAGACTGGATGAAAGTATTTTAAAGAAGATTATAGCAGAAAGCATACGCAAGGTCATGTTAAATGAGGCGATTGACATTGCAAAAGGTGTGCCGGAGAAATACAGGAAGGCATATTTGGAAAAGATGATTCGTGAATACCCAGACCTTGACCCGGATGGTTTCTTCTGGCTTAAGGATACGCTGAAACATAATGGGAAAAAGAAGAGAAAATCTACACCAAAAGAAAAACTTCCAAGTAGAGAAGAAAGTGGACTTGAACCATGGGACTATTTGAAACAAATTGTAATTAAAAATGACCCAAACCTTGAAAACACTATGGCAGAAAATGGTGAAAAATGGGAAAATTTATCTTATACTGCCTTACGAGGAAATGGTGTTGATGCCGATTATTCAAATGATTATTATATTTCAAATATGGGGCGAGTATTGGTTGTTAATGCAAATAACGGGAAAGGAAAAATAACCCTCGGTTATTGGGATGGAACTTCTTCCAGTCCACAATATAGAATAAATCTCCGCACATATAACTCGGCAGGTGAAGAAATGACTCATAATACTCCAAGCATTGCAAAACTAGTAGCTATTGCGTTTTTACACCCACAAGGAAAATGTAGAATAGTTTTTAAAGATGGGAATCCACAACACCCGTATGCAAACAACTTAGAAATAGTGCCGATTAGATAATAAAAAAGGAAGCTTATTGCTTCCTTTTTATTAATATTCTAAAATACGGAGAATAACCCTTAAAATTTAAATCCTTTTTGTCCTTTCCTTTTCGGAACCCAATGATTTCAAATTGATTCGGGTTATACACATCTAAAAATGTTATTGGGACACCCATTATTCCGTCATAGTCGGGTATGTCATCAACGCTCCCTTCCCAATTATTTTTAAAAACGCTATGATTGGTACTTTTAAAATGCCCACATTCGATGGCGTTATCGTAATTATCATATGTAAAATAATCTTCCGGGTTGTATTCTTTCCATATGTCAATTGTGTCATTAAGTCTTTTGTTATGTGGTAAATTTGTAAACCACCTTGTAAGCCCTGTTAGTTTTTTTAATGGCGCCCCTTCTGGCTGGTCAAAATCAAATGGTGATGTATAACCCAACCATATTTTATTATCCTTTATAAGTGGGTATATTTCTTTGTAAGTTATCGCATTTTTATTACCAATAATGAGAAATTTTTTGTCAAGATTCATAATTTGCGCAACAAATTTACGAAAATGAGAAAATGGTGGATTTGTTACAATGATATCACTATTAGCCATAATATCCACACATTCCGGACTTGCAAAGTCGCCATTACCGTCAAGCAAATAAAGACTAACATCATGTTCATCCATTATTTGCCCATCTGTCATTTCACTTCTGGTGATTTTCCACATATAACCCTTTCCATATGGATTGTATTGTGTGAAAATCAGTTCTTTAATACCCCAAGACTTTGAAACACGCATAAAATAGTTAACAAATTCACTACGACCCTTATTAAATACTTTGTCGCACGGGCAATAAACAATTTTATCGTGAAAAAAATCCCTGTAATGACTCAACTCTCTTACTATGTCATTAAACTTAGTATAAAATTCGTCATCTTTTTTCTTTTTTGCCAAATCAATGTTACGGCAATTATCTATTTTGCCAACCTCATTTTGTGGCGGAACAAATTGATTTTCACTAATAAAGCAGTTAGAATAATTAAATATTGGTCGATATGACCATATATCTAATTCTTCATTATAACATAATTCCAGTCCTGGTACTTCGTCAACAATTGGTTTTGCTTTTCCACGAAATTTATTTATATCCATTTTTTTCATTTTATTTTCTCTTTCATTATTTTCGAAATATGTTCGTTTCTGAGATTAATTAAGTCATCTTGTGAATATCTTACTCCATTAATAAAACCCCCATTATTATGCCATTGCTGGTGAAATTCTATTGGTAATAAGAAGCAATTTTCTTCATATGATTGTCCACCACAAAATCTTGGTATAATATGATGTGCGTGTAACTCTTCAAATTCGTATTCCTCATTATCTATCGGACATCTGTGTCCGAATTGATTGAAAACTTTCCGTTTAACTTTCTCAGGGAACGGGGCTAACGCATTTAGTTTCTTTGCATATTTCTCCCCTTCATCAATGCCATACAATTCAACAATTACAGACCATTCAAAAATATAGCCAGGGTTTGACCACCCACCAGAGCCATTGTCAAGTAATTCCCATATCCTATCAGAAATATTTTTTTTCTGTAAATCAGTAAATGGATAAGTATGATATTTTTTATAAAAATTTGCAAGACCTATCTTAGCATCAAGACGCTGTATATATTCATAATCCGTCGCAGAAAGATTATGTTCACAACAGCAAATATCACGAAAGAAATCAATTATAGTCTCCACCCAATTGCGTAAATTAGATGCGTCTATATCATTTTTGTGTTTGTCCATGTACCATCCAATTCTATCTTTGCTATATAAATCAGTATCAACAAACGGTTTCTTATCATTCGTATCATCACAAATTGATGCCCACGATAAAGCATGTCTTAATGCTTGCATTCTTACTAAACCCTTATCTTTCTTTTCTAATTTACCGTTTCCATATTTTAAAACACAATATTTACTATCATCGCACAAAAATCTCCCCCTTTTTGTTGCTTTTTCTGTTGGAACACTAAAAGCATGTTTTGCATCCTCAGTAAACCGATTACAAAATGAGGAACAAAGGAGTTCAATATCGTTAAGAACAAATGTTTCTTGGTTTATTTTTTCAAAATAGCGATGTATTGCCTCTTCTGTGCCGACACAAATGTTAACATTAAACTCATAATTTAATATGTTTTCTTGATATTCTTTAGGTAGTCCGTCAAAAGACTTTTTTTCATGAATCTTTCCATCATAAGAACAATCATAAAAATATGCATCCGAATATACAACAAAATTACAAATTGTTATAAGGCGTTGTTGACCATCAATAACAACCAGCATCGTTCCTGTTAAATTTCCATCTGCATCTACTATAATGCCTATACTTATTGGATTAATTGGTTCGTTACTACTTATTGTATCAATGAGAGAACATCTCCAATTATAATGCTCGTCATCACCAACAACATAGTTTCGTTGAAAATCTGGATGAAACAATACCTTTAACACATTTTCCTCTTGAAATGTAAAATTAAAATTATTATTAACTAGCCATTCATTTAATTTATTAACCCAATCCTTTCCGTTTAAAGAAATTAAGTCATGTACATCTCCACCCTCATCCCCGAGAGTGTTGCTATATCCTTCAACAAAGTCTCTAATCTTTACCTTTGTTTGGAAATGTTTTGTTTGGTACCTTATATCGTGAGTACCAAACCCGATAAACTTTTTTTTCATGATAAATTTTTGTTAAAAATACATATTAAATATATAAAATTATGCCAAACTTTGATTCTATTGTATTAAAATTATCCGTTACTTATTTTCTCACAATCTTTACCTTTAAGTTCTTTACGCTACAAATATACAAAAAATATCTCACACCTCCAAACTATTTTTCTCCGGTCATTTTTTTGTAATACTCTTCGTCAATCCTGTCAATGTAGTCTAACGGGGACTCTCCAACACCCAGAGTATGAATCTTTTCAAATCCGTTCTCCTTGGTTATCATTGACTCGGACGGTCTGACGCTTCCCTTGTACTTCCCGTAATTTCCGGTTTCAAATTTTTTCGTTGCCGGATTGTAATCCCCCCAAACAGTTCTCTCGTCCGCGTCAATCGGTTCAACGAAGTAGGTCTTTCCGGTTCTCTCCGACTTTACGATGAATCGACCCGTCTCGTCCCTGTTAAACAAAAATTTTCTTACTAATTCTTCTCGTTCCGTAAATCCTATATTACTTACAAAGCGTTGCATATCTTTAATTTCTTCTTTTTTCTTTTCCGTGACTGGTGCTACATCAGTCAACGGGGGATATTCAATTATCTTCATATGTCGCTATTCTTATCGTCGCATCTATTATATCACCTCGTAGATTTCCCCGTATTCCTTCTCTACCTCAAGTATTTTGTTCATTGTGAAGTCGTTGTCATAATCCCTTACCATTGCCTCCGAACTCTCTCCCGAACTAAGTGTAGTCGTAATGATGTGTGTAGAACACGATGAGAGAAAGACATTGCCCAGCAACTTGAACCGGCACTTCTTGTCGTGATTGTCAAGCCACCTCTCTGAGTTTTTCGGAATATTGCCAATCGTATTGTTCCATACCCAGTCAAAATCAGGTTTGGAGGATTCCTTCCAGATTTCAGCCATAGTGTCGATTTCCTCTTCGGAGTCCTCTATTTCTTGTGAAAAATTATCCGGGTCATAATTGGGGTTCTTTACCATGAATGAAAAGTGTTTAAACGGCAGACATTTCCCCGTGTCAACCCTCATCTCCCTGAGTTTTTCCCTAATCTGTTCGTGTGTAAGTGCTTCCATATCTTATTATTGTTTTTTTTTGCAAATATACAAAGAATTTTCATTATCTATCGCGGCAATAGTTTATGTTTCTTACAGTATTCATTAAGAGTTACATTGTTGTCTTCAAGGTCTTCCAGTTCATTACCATTCTCATCCAATGCGAAATAGTATGTGGTATAACCGTAATAATCTTCGAAAAACTCTTGCCAATCTATTTCTTTTGTTTCTTTAACAGAAATAAAGTACTTCAGGTTTTCATCCATGAATCCTTCCCAACACCAGATGGCAAAATCTACAAAATTCTTGAATCTATATGATGTTACTCTACTGTATCGGTAATCATCAATGACTGCTGCATAAAAATACTTCTTCTCTTCCATAGTTCTTATAAATTAGTACAAATCTTCCGAGAATAGTTTCTTGTGTTTATATGTCTCATCATCAACCTGTCCAGCAACATAGGCAATCTCCATGCCTTCTATCCTGTTTACAAACCGCCCTTTAGAGGTATAGAAACCCTGGTCCTCCAACTTGCCAGATACCTGTTTTCCAAATCTCTGGTATATGTCGTGATGGCGGAATCCAATCTCAATCTGGCACAGGTCGTTCATACCCTCATGATACGGCTGGATATCTTTCCTTGGTTCAACCCGCTTAATGGCAGAGCACAGTATGTATTCCTTGCTGTTGTCAATCATAACATTCCCATTTCAGTTGGTTTGCGCCAATCATCAGCGTGGTCGTACTCATACTGCCACCCAGCATCGCTCACTTGCTTCTCGAGTTTCTTGATTTTACCGGACTGAATATCCAACGCCTTCCGGATTGCTGCCCTAACATCACCATCAGAATAAAGGTTCGGGTACTCTGTGGGCGTCATTTCTTCCATGACTTTTTTGATAATGTCTTCTGTCTTCATAATATTTCTTTTTTTAGTGGATATATTACAAAAACTGTGCCAAACTTAACAATTATTGTTTATTTTAAGGTTTTTCGGGTAATTGAACGCTTCTGCAACAGTTTCTGGCAATTCAAATTCATCCATTTCTTCCCAGTAAAAGTATTTGTCATTTGTGGGAATTCCGGCGATGCACATGGACTTTACCTTGGCTTCACTATCTGTCAAACACCTGAAATCAACCGGTGTACCATCCTCATTAGACCAAAGCTGACCATCCCATACTCCTTCGTATTTGCAGTAGATGAAATTATCATAGGTCATTCCGTCATTCCCATCAAAGACAATCTTGTATTTTGCGACGTGGCTGCTCATCTTACCGTTTATTAATAATCCTTTGCCACAGGTTCCTTTTCGTAATGCGGTCAATGGTCTTTTCCGTTTCCTCAAACCGTTCCTTGAGGCTTTTCGCTACAAGTGTCATTCTGTCTATCTCCTCCTGGACGACTTTAAGCACCTCATCCTTGCTTGCGATGTTAAGGCGCGGGTTTATATCCTCAAAAGGACCTTCAAAAAAGCCTCCACTATGAACAACAAGATTTGTCTCCACATAGAGTCCGCGCTCCTTGCAGTCCTTCTTCAATTCTTCCCTTGCTTCTTTTAGGGCTTCGCTGTCCTTTAACAGTCCCTGATACTCATCCCACGGGACAATAACTTTTTTTCCTTCTTGTTCCATATTACTTGTTATCATATTCACCGCTAACCGCCACATCCATTTCTTCCTCATCATCAATCAGGAGAAACCATAATGGAAACTCACCATCAACAAATGCTTCGCAGAAGGCTTCCTTTACCCACCCGGTGCAATAAACGCAACTGCATCCATTTTTGCGTAAGACAACTTCAAAGCACTCCATTGCCTCCCACCCATCTGATTCTTCCGTGCGATATTTTGAAATCTTCTTACAGACCATTTTACACCTGTCAATGATAGTTGTTTCCTCCATAAATCTTCTTTCTTCAAGTTTTTCCATGATAATTACCGCAAGGGAACCCACTACTTTAGTGGTGGGAGGAATTGCGGCTATTTCCTTTTATTAAAAATTATTATTCTATACAAATATACAATTTTTTTTAAAAAATCCCTAATATTATTAGTACTTTTTGAAAACATGAACTATTTATACATGTAATGTATCTGACAACCAAAATACAAGTATTAAAAGATAATAAGATGGGTATCAATATTGATATCCTTAATAAATTGTGTTATCACTCAGCACGCCTTTATAATGTGGCGTTGTATTCTGTTAGACAGCATTACTTTAACACACAAACCTACCTTAACTACTACGGAAACTATCATGAGTGTAAAAATAATGAAAATTATCATATGCTCCTTGTTGATAATTCAGCACAAATTCTCCGCCTCGTTGATAGGGATATGAATTCGTTCTTCAAACTTCTTAAAATGAAACAGGTGGGCAAATACTCTGCCTCCGTGCATCTTCCTCGTTACAAGCGAGAAAACGAAATATCTACATATTTCTGCTGTGGAAGAACTTGCCGTATTCAGAAAAATGGAATTGTTGAAATTGGTTTAACAAAGGAATTCCGTGAGAAATATGAACTGACTGAAAAGAAACTCGCTTTACCAATCCCTTCCAATCTCCGTAATGTAACTGAATTCAAGGAAATCAGAATTATTCCACAATACGGGGGAAGGCAGTTCTCCATTGAATACATCTACGAATCAAATAAGGATATTCAACAAGCAGCTGGTGACGGTTATATGTCCATTGATTTAGGGGTGGATAACCTTGCAGCCTGCACTATCTTTTCTAATGGTGACGTCCAGCAATTTATAATTGATGGACGACGACTGAAAAACATTAACCACTATTACAATAAGAAAGTTGCAATGCTCAAGTCAGAATACTCCAAAAACAAGAACATTCCATCACAGGACACACCTCGTATGCTTCGTTTAATGAATGGCAGGAATAATCGCATTAACGATTATTTTAACAAATCCGTTAAGTTAATTATTGACAAATGCCTTGAAAACTCCGTAGCCACATTGGTTATTGGGTACAACAAAGAGCAAAAACGAGAAATTAACCTTGGAAAGAAGAATAACCAGAACATGGTGATGATTCCCACATGCAAGTTCCGTCAGAAATTGCAATATCAGTGTGAATTGCACGGAATTGCCTACTGTCCGCAGGAAGAAAGTTATACATCAAAAGCCAGTGCTTTGGATAATGACTTCATTCCCAAGTATAGGGATACTGGTATTCCAAAGTTCAGTGGTAATCGCATTCATCGTGGGCTGTACAAATCCAAGGATGGTAGCGTGTTGAATGCGGATATTAATGGCAGTGTTAATATTCTCAAAAAGTATTTCAAAGAACGTAAATCAAATGGGATTACCCCAGATGATGTAAGAGCGCTCGTCAATGCGCCGTGTCAAAGGTTTAATGCCTTTACTCGAGCCCACTGACTTTAGTCGTGGGTTATTGACAAGATTGTTTAATTGTTGTTTAGTTCTTCTGTATATTCTTTAAGTGTTTTCCTGTTTGTGTCCTTCTTTGATAATATCACTTTTGACATAGGTGGTTTGTGGAAACTTGTATTCGTCCATTTAATATCAATATCCTTATCATCCCACGCAATCCCGTCTTCGCATTCTGGGTGGTAGTAATCGTCGCATTTGTATTGAAACTTTGCCTCATCGGAAATGACATAGAACCCGTGTGCACACCCCTTAGGAATGAAAAATTGATTATGTTCCCACTCATCAAGCACCACGGACACATACTTTCCGTAGGTCTTACTTCCCGGTCTCAAGTCCACCGCAACGTCCAAAACCTTACCCTTTACGACTCTTACGAGTTTTGCCTGTTCATGTGGTTTCTTTTGGAAATGCAATCCCCTCAATACTCCCTCGGTACTGAAACTCTCATTGTCCTGTACTGGATGGAAATCAGCGCCAGTCCTATTATTGAATTCCTTCTCGTTGAAACTTTCCATAAAATATCCGCGCTCGTCCTCATATACTTGCGGATAGATGACAAATACACCCTCAATGTCCGTGTTTATTACTTTCATATGATTTAATCCTGTTTTAACGTCGCATTATCACATTTATTGGAGCAACCCCTTTTCCTTAATTCACCGATTAATGCATCAGCCATTTTAACTGCTTGTTTTGCAACCATATCCGGAGCTGCCTCTAAAATTTGTCCGAGTTTTCCGCTTTCCATTATTCCCTGCATGGCACTGATAGCAGCGTCTACCCTTACATGTTCCCAATCAATGTTAGTCATAGTATGAACGTTTAAAAAATTATTTTGCAATTTTTAAAAGATACTTACCATATTCATTGTTCTTCATTTCATCAGAGGATTTCAATAATGTCTCCCTGTCAATCCACCCCTTCATATAGGCAATCTCCTCGAGGCAGGCAATCTGTTGTCCCGTACGCTTCTCAATGGTTTCCACATAATTTGAAGCATCCGATAAACTGTCAAATGTTCCGGTGTCGAGCCAGGCAAAACCCCTTGGTAATTGGATGACATTAAGCCTACCTTCACTCAAATACATCTGATTCAATGTCGTAATTTCAAGTTCACCCCTTTCTGACGGCTGTATCATCTTCGCCTTTGCAACAACGTCATTTGGATAAAAATAAAGTCCCGGCACCGCGTAATTTGATTTCGGACGTTTTGGCTTTTCTTCCAATGATATACAAGTACCGTTCTCATTGAACTCCGCAACACCATATCTTTCAGGGTCGTTTACATAATATCCAAAAACCGTTGCCTTTGACCATTTTTCCCATTGAGGATGCGGATACAAACCTAAGGTGTTTGATGATGCGTATGTGAGTAATTCAGTGAATCCCGCCCCATGAAAAATATTATCACCAAGTATCAGACAGACAGGGGATTTGCCAATAAATTCTTCGCCGATAATAAACGCTTCCGCAAGTCCTTTTGGTTCTGCTTGTTCGGCATATTGGAGATTTAAACCAAATTTACTTCCATCACCAAGAAGTCCCATAAACGCATCCTTATCTCTCGGTGTGGTGATGATGAGTATATCCCTGATTCCCGCCATCATAAGGGTTGATATGGGAAAATACACCATCGGCTTATTAAAAATTGGCAAAAGTTGTTTACTTACTGATTTTGTGAGAGGGAAAAGCCTTGTACCCGCACCACCGGAAAGTACTATACCACGCATTTAATTATCCTCCGCTTTTTCTAATTCATCAATATTAATCCAATTTGTAGTGTAAATCTTCGGTACCCACATACCGGTCACACCAAGATACCCCCTTTCTGTAAGGTTCTCTACATAAATGGTAATCTGTCTTGTCTCCTTCGAAACCCTGATGTCATTAATTTCAAACCTGTCAATCTCAGGGTCAAATATATTGTCAAACGTGTCAAGACAATATATAGTATCCCCATTTGTGAGATTTTTAAGGTTTTCTCGCCGTTTTTCAAGCATTTCTATTTGTTCGGGGGTATAATTGCCAATGATTTTTCTAATAATGAATTCCCTGAACTTTGGTTTCTCCATCATTTCTTCAATCCGGGTCTTTGCTGCATCAATCTTACTTTGTGCTTCCCGTGACAATTCCCAACCCTCATGTATCTTTTTGAATTCACTTATAAGTTTGCTCATTTTTCTTTAACAATTTCAATAAATTTATAATCGTTAATTATTGCAACTTCAAGACGTTCCTTACCGGTTTTCCATTCGTCCTCATTATCCAAAATTATTCTGGTACTGACTCCATGGGACAAAACATTGATAATGAATATCTTATCTTCTTTTGTGTCTTGGGTCGAAACGTTAGAGGCGGATTTCATCTGTCTAATTTCAAAATCAACCATGTCGACATTATCGTAGTTGAAATATCTGTCTTTAATTTTTATCGTCATCTTCCGTCCCTCCTTCTTTAGTATAGAACACGTAATCATTATACTCACGAAGAATTTTTTTAACGTTTTCCCCATCGGTTATTTTAAAACCAACACTAATGAAAGGTCCTCCTGCCGGGTCAATCGCCTTTAAATCGTGGTACTCACCTATAACACGGAATGTCTCCCACTCAGGAAAACCACTAAAATCCAGTTTCCACTTTCCTTCAGCGATTTCAACCATTTTTAGGTTATATCCGTATCTATTGCAAAGATTGATGGTTCTCATTATACCGACAATGCCTTTTCAGCTTGTTTCATAAAATAGTTAAAGTCCTTGGAAATATATTGTTTGGAGTGTTCCGCTCTAAACCAAGGAGTATTAGGAATTTCACCCGTCATGGTTTTTTTAATTTCTTCAACCTCTTCTTCCGGAACCTCCTTATATACATAGAATTCAAGTTCAAAGTATTCAGTATCCGGTTCAAGTCCCCAATCTTCCGGTGTTACTTCTTCATTACTTGATTTACTCGCTTCCGCTGCTTCTTCCGTGCTGTTAAAATGGAAAAAATCAACTTGTGATGCGTTTTCCGTATTATCCGGTGTCAACTTATGCCGTTCATTATAATCAGCAACCATTTCTTCAATCTTCTGAATTTTTTCTTCTTTCGTCATAATGTTTTAATTTTACTTTTCTTTAATATAATACAAAATAATTATTTATCAAACAAGTTGTCAATATCTAATAACTCCTTGTAGGCATGTGGAAACGTTTTTGATAAACTTGCAGTCTCAGCGAAACGCATAAGTTTATCAATGAATAATATATCTTCGTCCCGACTTTTAATATCCGATGGCTCAGACCCCATGATGTCAGCAAGTTTCAAAATCAACAACATTGACAGATTTGAACAATAAGATTTTGATACGGACAAAAATTGATTAGTAGCACCACCATATACTTTACCGGCCAACTCAAACACTTTTTGAATTTTGTTCTTGTTTTTCTTTATGTCCATTGGTTCCATATGGTATCTAACCAATTTGCAAACACTATCAATCAGAAACGGGTCTTCATCGGACAACATTTCTCTTGCAATCCGTTCACTTTCAATCTCATGCCCGTAGGAATGCCAGTTCTGGTCTTTCTCTTTAAAGAATGTTGTCGTGCCCTTTCCAATGTCATGAAACAATGCGGCAATCATAAGGACTGTTTTTGCTTCTACACTTTTGAAGGAATAATGGGATTTCAGAATCGTAATCATATTTTCACAGACCTTCCTTGTGTGTGTCCAAGCGTCTCCCTCTTTGTGCCATTTTGTACTCTGTTTACATCCCTTTAGTTTTTGAAACTCCGGAATCTGCTCAATAGCACCCCACTTATATTCAAGCGTGTCAATATCAATAAAATCGTTTACTTTCATGTCTAATTGCTACATTAGTTCAAATGTAATGTCTTGTCATTGTATATCACCTACATCCGTTCAACTGTAATTTTTTCTTCTTAAGTCGCTCATCAAGTTTTGCCAGGTCCTCTTTCAACCTTTGATGGAATGACTCCTCGCTATCATCACCGGACAGAAGCCAATCAATCCTCTGCATATAAACAACCGCCTTTTCAATCGCTTCAATCCCGTTTTTGAACTCTGCAATGGTTTCATCGGTATATCGCTTTCCACCATTTGCAAAAAATTCATCGTTAATGTATTTATCCCACTCGCTATTAGGATTTTCAATTGGTGGGTTCTCATTGTCAAGAATTTCTTCCACAATAGTGTCGACAGCGTCCCTTACCCTGTACTGAATATAGTCAAATGCTCCTCCACTCATAATTTATTGTTTTTTATTTTTTGTTTTCTTCATACAATTCTTCATAGTCAAAACCATATTTAAGTCCCCAGCATAGATTGCACCACTGAAACTCTCTTTCCATCTCTCTCTTTTTTACTCTCTTCGGTTGCCAATCATAGAAATGTGAATAAAAGTAATCCCTCCATTCATAATATTGCTCCTTGGTTGAGAATTCGTATTCGGTAAACCATTTCGGATGTTCTTTTGTCCATTCTTCCAGTTCTTTCAGATTTTTAAAAGACAGTCCGGAACCCACAATTTCAAGTTCTTTCATAATCACATCAAAAATGAACTGTTCCCCACTGATTTTCTTAACGTAAGTCATAACATTAATTTTATATATTAAACCATTTAGTAATATACAAAAATTATACCAAAAAAACAAAGAAGACTTAGCATCAAGCCAAGTCTTCAATGTTCTCCTCGCCTGCATCAAGTTCGGCTGCCTCCCCGGAAATGAACTTAAAGCATTTTAGTTTCCACGCATGGGACAGCATATCCTCTTTCTTTATAACAAGTCCTTCATGTGGTACCTTATTAACACAGTCAGGTGAATTCATTTCCATATAGAAACGTTTGTCATCTGCGAGACGGTCAATAAACTGATAACCATAATCCGGGACTGAAACCGGAATATCCGGATACAAGTCCTTGGCATAACCATAGTAGCATTCAATAACAGGAACAAGACCGTTATTTTCACACCACTGATGAACTTCCCTTGCGGAGAATTCATGTACCTTGCCGTCAACATTGGTCATAGTGATACGATACACCATAATCTTGTAATGTTTACCGTAAGTATAACTCTCGGTCGGCTTAGGACATACACAACCGTAATCATAGTTCTTCTGAATCATCTTACCGTTAGGTGTATAACCAACGATTTCAGCGTAGATTGTCATACCCTTGATAAGATAAGGTTTGATGTACTTGAACGCCTCGCCCCATACATCACCACCTTCACCGTAGAAGCCCTTACCAACTTTAGGGTTGATATTTGCATTCTTGATGATACTACGGGATGCGTACAGATAATCATAGTCATTGAACTCATTACCGGTCAGCCATTTCGCAATCTTCTCCTTCCAAGACAACGGATGTTTGCAAAGTACATATGCAAAGATTGCCGATGTTCCGTGCCACTTATGGGAAAGATGGATAATGTCATAAGGACCAATCACTTCCGGACACTTGCGTACAATTACAGTGTCATAATGGAATCTAAATTGTTCATCAATGACTCGATTGAACTTCTTAAGAGACTTATCCCTCTTTGATTTATTTCCTTCTCCACCACCAGTAGACCGGTTGCTTCTGACAACATACTTCTTATTAATCCAGAATGATTTCCCTTTATGTTCCACCTCGTCAAATTCGGTACCTGCGGGACAATCGTCTTCAGTGAATTCGACATTGGTAGATGAAACAATAAAGTTAAGCATGGTCTGAATCGGAAGAAGGAAGCCTTCGGATACCTGCCCCTTAAGTTTAACCGCCTTGACACGACCATTTTCCTCAAACAGACCGGTTTTCTCCGTATCTGCGTTCAACTCACCCTTACGATACAGGTTCGCATAGGATAAAAATTGTGGATTAATACAACAATTGGTAGGGAAATAAACAAATTTACCGGGTTTCTCATCAATACCGACGAGAATAGAATAACCATCGACGTGTGCAACCTTAAGGCGCTCAACCTCGGGATTAATGTGTTTGGTGAACTCATTGATTTCCACCACCTTTGCGAGATAATTTACATTCGCGTTCTTACTTACATTCAGTTTCATAACTTCTTTTTTTAGTGTTAAACATTTTATTAATCCACCACCACCTGCATTTTACGGTACTTGCAGGAAACCGAACACTACCATTATAGCAAAAACCGTGCCATAATTACTCTTCTACTTCGGAAATTGTTTTGTTCGAATCCCAAAATTTAACCACGCCTTCCGAATCAATGTAGAAGCACTGTCTAACATCAAGGTCATAGATAAGGTTGTCGAAATTCAATGGATAGGTCGCCAACTGTGTGTGCCCCATAATATTGACAACTCCATCAAATGAGGTTGACGTTGGGTGTTTGCCGACCCATTCCCTGAAATCTGACCAAATGACCGAACCGTACGAACAGAAAGAATAACCGCGATAATTTGAATAAAGTCCGAGTGTTTTAATAAAATATAGATTTCTCGTTGCAAATTTTTCGTTCAAATATTTTACAGCCTCATCAATCTCAGGCAAAACATCATCTTTGTCAAGGTCCATGGCAACCCTCGCATATTCTTGACTGATTCCTGCGTGACTGAAAACAAATTTTTTCTCATTGACGATACTAATTTCCGCCACTTGAAACAGGTCATAATTTTCATTGAACAAATTGGATATATTGTCATAGTGTAAATGGTCCATACGGCTGTTACATAAATCCTTATAAAAAATATAACCACCGTCATGATTACCGATGAGCAACGTAACCCTCTGCGGAAACTTGCTTTTTATTTCAAGAATTTCCTTAAGGATATCTATCGCGTGTTCTCTCGGATTTAAATCAAAACCTTCCCATTCATCCATATATGGGTCAAGATAATCACCAAGAAAAATTATGTGTGCATCAGATTTTTCCAATGCATCCATAACCGGTTCTCGCCAAAAATCTCTTCCATGTACATCCGGAACAATCAAAATCTCAACGTCTTTCATTCCCATTCAGTATTAAAACCTCCCGAACTGAAATCATATTCAACGACCTCTTGCCCCATACTTTTTATTTCTGCCTTTTCAACGATAGACCCATATAATAGGGGTTTTGATGACATTTTAATGATTTTCTTTATCGTAGGTGTGTTGTACTTTTTTTTCATTTAAATAAGTCCTGCTCTCTTACATCTGCGTTTAAGTGCCGCCTCATAACCCTTCATGTGCATCCACTGTTCACGCATATCATTTTGTTCATCTTCGGTTTGTGAATTGAATAAAGGATTAGAAGAAATAAATTCAAATAACCTCTTTCTTCTGTCCGTTAGTTCATTCAACTCATTCAACATTATTTCTTGATATTCTTCCATTGTTTTATGTTTTTAAATTGTTATTTTTCAAGAATTTACATTCTAAATCCTTGTACATTCATAAGTTTGTCAATATATTCTTGAAATGTCTTGCATCCTGCCGAATTCCTTATATTAACAAAATAGGCATAAAGTTCTTCCAATTCAACAAAACCATTGCTGAATAATGACCGGTCGATTCCAACATCAACCCTCAACTCGCCACTTTTTGTATTGTATTCATTGATTGAACCGTGGCAATGTCCGTGCACCATACATGTTCCGTGTGGTCTCCGATTCCAAGACAGCATGGGATAATGACATAGTTCAACACAAAACGTTTCGTCCGGGTCAATAAAATCAAAATCACTATGTGTAAACTTGGCTTCTTTCAAATCTCCACACCATTCAAAGAAACGTTCATTCTCACCCTTACATGATTTGTCGTGGTTTCCGAATATGAGGAATTTCTTACCATGAAGCCGGTGCAGTATTTTTTCAGCACGAGCTTTATTACCAAGACAAAAATCACCAAGGATATATACATAATCCTCTCTTCTTATAATATTGTTCCATTTTTCAATCAGCCATTCATCATGTTTTTCAACCGCAAGATTTTTATCCTCCTGCAGTTCCTCTAATGTAATTCCGGCTTCTTCCCTCCTGTTCTGATAAAAATAAAGGACAGACGCATGAGAGAAGTGTGTATCCGATACAAAATATATTTTCCTTCTTTCTTTCATAATATTTTAATATAGCAAAAATCGTGCCTAATTTATTATAAACGACTAAAAAGGGATGTTTTTTTTTGCATCCCCCTTCATGTCGTCTTAAATTTGTTCGGTTTAATCGTGGTTTTTACCGAACCATTGCAAGTACCTCCTGTGAAAGAGCATTACGTACCGCCTCTTCCATTGTTGGCTGAACCTTCTTACCGGTCTCAGGGTCAACGTAGTCACCACCTAGGAGCAAACTTATAACCGCACCATCAAAACCGGAGAAGAGATATTGTCCACCCATATCCATTGTAGCAGGAACATCGTGGGAAGAACCATCACGACCAGCACAATACCACCATATAATTTTGAACTCCTTGACAAATTCTTCAGGGAATACTGACCTCAACTTTTCCATTGCCAGTTCATAATTGGTGGATTCTTGGTTTTTTGTATAATTCCCATAGTATCCGGTTGGGTTGAACTGCATATCACTGACGACAATCAGCGTTTTCGGAAAGTCTTCAAGAGCCATATTCGGATTGTTTTTGCGAGTTTCAACAATCAGGGCTATTAGTGATTGAAAATTCGTAGAACCCCAAGCGGTCCGTGTATGTTTAATCTGATTCCATTTATCAGTGAAAGTGCCCTTGAGTGTTAACAATTCGGAAGTGTTATCAAACATCGCCACTACATTATGGAAATCGCCGGTATTAAGTTCTGAAAAATAAATACCAAGAGAAACGCATACATCATAGGAGGTTAGGCTAGAAGTACCATTAATTGAGCAGTTCATAGAGGAGGAAGTGTCAAGCGCACAGAGGACATTACCTTTAATACCACCATCATCTTTCTTGGCGGTTTCAATAAGTCCGTCAAATTGCTTATCCAACGTAATCTTGGTTGCAAGTGGCATGTCAAATCTGTCAGCCTTCATTCCAAGCTCGTAAACGTATCCATTAAATTTTGCTACCGGTTGTTTCTTAAGCCAGTCGATGTATTTACTTTCAAGCCCATGACGTTTAAGAAAATCACCGGTCACCAGGTTAAGCAGTGCCTTACCAGGAATTGTCTTCCAGTCAATGTTGTTATACAGACCCTTACATATAATGGTTTGGAACTTATGCGCACGACCGGTCGCCTTAAATTCTCGGTAATCCTTATAAGACCACCCAACATATTTTGCAAAATCCTTGGCCAGGTTATTAGTGTGTATAGCCCACGGAGTCTTGCATTTATTGTTCGAACGAATTCTGGGCAAGTACTTTATAATCAGGTCTTTATGATTAGCATCGTTGATACCTTCCGCTATAATGGTAAATACCTTGTTACGGGAAATGGCATTCAACTGCAGTTCAGCATCCATGACCATAAGTTGCCACAGGTCCTTCCATGAACCAATGATAGGGATAAGCCACAGATTACGATAAAATTCTTCAGGATGATATTTTGCAATCCACAAGAAACGTTTGAAAGACTCATCACGAGCACCTTGTCCCCTTTGTACCGTTTCACTCTTTTCACCACCGAGCAAATTTACTTGACGAGTGATTAAGCGAAGATAAAATGGGAATACCAATGCACTTTCCGGGTCTTCAGCCCATAGTGTCGCCTGTTCATTCCACACATCTTCAATATTTCTACCTCTCGCAGTACCAGCTTTTGCAAACTGGTCAAGAAGGGATGAGCCTGCGGATGCATAAGAAACTGCACCATTTTCAGTAAAAGAAGTACCTGCACCGATTGTGTTCTCTTTAATAAATTCGTTCATAGTCAGAAAATATTTTTAGGTTAATAATCCGTTTTTTTTTGCTGTTAATTTTCTTCAGTGATACAAATATACAAATAATTTTCTTAATACACAAATATTTTAGAATATTTCTTTTCCGTTGAATTCAAGAATAATTTCACCGTATCCCTCTTTTCTTCTCCTGAGCTCATTCAATGTATTAGGAGAAGGATGTACATAACACTCAAATTCTATAGGATATGTAAACCTCTTAAGCCTGTCCGGATTCTTATAATCAAGATTTGTGCTCTTTATAAGACTTGTGTAATATTCCGCCTTCGGGTCATTTAAGTCAACATCCTTGGTTTTAGCACGACCGACAATATCACCATCTTTGTTAGCGTAATATGGTGGATTTCCCGGTTCTTTAATTAAAACGCTGTCCTGTCCATATTTTCCACACATTCTCAATGCAAATAGTTTTAAGTCACTAAAATCCATCTTTTCCCCACCTCTCCCATGGTTAAAGACAATAAAACTGGGTTCGAAATCATCAACAACACCATCAGTACCGTGATAACCACCATACGCAGGAATATAACTATAAGGGCTTTTTTTCAAATCTTGTATTAACTCTCGCTTGTTGTTGTTATTTTCCTCGTTTTCCTTGTCACTTCTATTTGCTGATAAAATAACAAAGCCATCTTCACCATGTTTATCAACCACTCTCGATAACGTTATTTCATCAATTCGTCTTAATCCGTTTCCGTTGTTGATGTTATAAAGTTCTTTCAAATAATCGACATGCTTGATGCCCATAAGTTCTTTTATTCGTTCTATCTGACTCATAATCTTATTTTTTACAATAGATAAATACGAATAAATTTTAAATAAACCAAATATTAATGGAAACTTTTTCTAATTTCCTTTGCCTCTTCTAACGAATAATTAAGTACCAGATGGAGAAATTCAACCATAGAATAATTCACCCCATTTTCAAGATTGTACTCTCGTCGTGCGTTCTTGACCTCCCGTTTGGTTTCCATGACTCTTTTTACATTCTTTTTCATACTCATTGTTTTTATTGTTTTATTATATACAAAAACCGTGCCATACTTTACTTTTAAACCAAAACAAACTATTTATATTATGATAAATGTATTAACACTATGACACTGAAAGAAGAACAGATACTTAAAAAGTATGTAAAAGGGCTTATCAGGGAAGCATTTGAGACGATGGCATCTGATTATATGCGAGAAAACGATGTATCCGAAAAAAAGTCAAAAACTCCGCATAAAAAAAGGGAAGGTAAGAAAGAAAATATGATGTATAGAAGACGTGCGGTTATTGATGCTCTTGATACCGAAAAACGTGGTAAAGGTGAAATTAAACTGGATGTCGCTCCTTACGCTTATGCATTATGGCCGGATAAAGACAAAGATAGTGCACGAAGCTATTTTTATAAATGTCTGAAAAACGAACTTAATGATTCTGGTGTACCATATGAGTTCAGTGATGCAGAAATCAACCATCTTTATTCAATGATTTCTAACAACTCAATGTAATATTTTCGAAACAGATAAAAAAGAAAAACCCCGCTCTTTCAATGCGAGGTTTTTTCTTAAATCCTTCGTTCAACAGCGACCATTCTCATTTTCTTCAACGCACCATTTTTCAACTGCCTAATGCGTTCAGCCGACATCCCCATAATTTCTCCAATTTCATTATTCGTATAGGATTTTGCATAACCAATTCCGAACGCGTATTCAATAATGGTCCGTTCACGTTCATCCAATACGGACATCAACATACCCGACATGGCACTATCATATTCTTTTTCAATGTCGGTCTCATATTCATTCGTAGTATATGTTTTAGACGTAAACATCGGCGAATTTTCAAATGCATTTCCATCCTCATCATCATAGGTCGTACTGATGGAGTTGATTTTAAGTTCGTAAAGGTCAGAAATATCACTAATTTTCACACCCTTTTCTTTGAGAAGTTCAATCAATTCCTCTTCAATCGGATAACGACCATACATAGAAAAAAATTTCGTACGAAGTTTACCTACCTGATAAATCGTTTTCGTGTTGTTTGTTTTCTGAATAAACATCTCATCGTTAACAATATATGCGTTGATGCTTCTACGAATATACCAAACAGCGTATGACAGAAACCGATTCTCCTTTGTATAGTCATAAGAATCAATAGCTTGCATAAGTCCGATATTTCCTTCATTCACAAGGTCAAGCACCCGTTCGTCGTTTGCATATGTTTTGGCTACTGCGAATACGAAACGCTGATTATGTTTGATGATTTCTTCTCGTGCGTTTTCATCTCCATCCTTAATACGTTTGAACAACTCACGCTCTTCCGCAGACGACAAAACCTTATATTTATTAATCTGACGAAGAAACTGATTAATTGCATCGGTACGGACAACAAAATTGTTCTTGTTGGTCTTCATATCAAAATTTTTTGCCATATATAATCTACTCCTTGAGTTAATTAAATATTTTGTTTTTTATTTTTTAACGATACATTTCTTCTACAAGTTCATGAATAAGTGAGAAATCGGGACTATAGTTGTTACATTTCTTCGCAGGATTCTTAAGGTTCATAGGCTTAAGTGTAAGTGTTTCAATTTCAAAACCATCCGGTACTGCTGCCATAATCTTATTCCTTCCTGCTTCCATTACTTTTTCATGGTTGCAGGAGAAAGTGCCGTCATTATTCTCGATACAACTTTCGCAGTTAAGACACATTTTTTTAAGAATCGGTTCACGTCCTTCTTCCGGAATCTCAACGCCGGTTAATTTACAAAGTTTTCCCATGTGTAATTTGAATTTTTATAAGATTTATTTAAGATTGGCATAAGTGGTTCAAGTTCAGCGATATCTTCGGAATAAAAATCTTTCATGACACCTTTGTTCTTTCCCACTTTATGCTTTTTTATTGTATTATCCATATTTTCAACGCGCTCATACAAATCATTTAGATACATTAAAGACTGGTTTGAGAGATTTTTATCTTCGATGGTCTCTTTCAGTATTGCATATTGTTTCACGGTGTATTCGGCTTTCCCTTTAATTGCTGTTAGTTCAGACAGTGTAAATACTAAACCAATAAAACTTGTCAGAAAAACCACGAAAAAAACTGCCAGAAAAATTTCTTTTTCCATTATTTCTTTCCAAAAAAATGCCGATACAGTACATGTACTAACGAATAAAACGATTAAAATAAACAGTAAAAACATACGCTATTTCTCATTATCATTAATTTTTTTTAAAAGCAAGATACCAAGACAAATAAGAAGGAATTTCAGACCGCGAGATTCTTTTTTTCTTTCCTCTCCAACGATTACGTATTCTTTTTCTGCCTTATTTTCCGGAACATAATATACTTTATTCTTGTTCTTCTTACCAAACAACAAAACAAGCAAGATAATAACAAATACAATGCATACAATTATATCCATATCTTAGTCCTCCTTTTTCCAATCTTTAATGGTGTCAATGCATTTATATGTGCCCGGAGTAAGTCCTCCATTTTTTACGGACCACAATACAAGACTGATAATGTATTCCATGTTAACCCACATGTAATCATACAGTTCCCACCAATAATCTTCAAGTACTTTGGGGTATTGTCTTCCCATCGGGCTTTCTTCGGTACCAGGAATATATTGGTCAAACTTACCGAGAATAAGCGCAATATCTTCCATTACAAAAGTACCACCAAAAAGGGAATACTGGTCAATGCCCCACCCGAAATGATGGTCTTCCTGCCTGTCGTTAATGTCAAACGTTTCAAATTTAATGTTTTGAATGAGGGAAATAATGTCCTCAGTCAAATTAAGTTTTTTGATTGCCATTTTTGTTTTTTTAGTCCTCCTTAAACTTATATAATATACAAAAAATATTTTAATAATCCAAAATTTTTATCACTTTTTGGTGTTTGTAATATAGATATACAAAAACCGTGCCAAAGTTTACTTCCTTCTGTTCCCGCCCTGATGTCCTCCATTATTTTTCGGCGGATTATTTGGTCTGGTATTAGGATAATGCTGTGGTGGTCTCTGTGGCGGGGTTGGGCGGGTCGTAGGTGTCGGTCTTGGTACAACCCTCGGACGATGATAACGATAATAAGGTCTTTCTCTGTATATGTGGTTTGGTGTATAATGTTGGTATGCACGACCATAGGACACATGATACCTTATTTTTCCTGTACTTCTGTCAACGTACTTATAAATGGAGTTAATTGTTATAACCCCATTGACATATAGCGTATACAGCTCTGGATAATGATAACGAAGTACTTCAATCCTGTCATCAAAACCATAATAATAACGTTTGATAAATGAATATTTGACGTCATAATTTACTGTACCATCAACCAATGTCACTTGTTTAATCGATTTTACCCTGAGAACCCCCTCCATATAGTAGTTATAGAGAACAGGGTAATGGTTTTTCAATACATATATGGCATTATTGCTACTGTATATTCCATCAGAATCCATATACGCTGCAGTACCGCAAGATACAAACAGCAACGACACTAAAACAATTAAAATAATTCGTTTCATAATTCTACTTGTCTTTAAAATAATTGCATACTAAAACAACCGGGGTAGCCCTGTCACCACTTCCAGACACGAGGTCCATAAGAGACGCGAGAAGGTTAACATAACGTCTTGGGGTTGTTCCCTGACTATCCATCCGACCCTTTAAATTACTTTTCTTCTTTTCGGTTACCTCGTGCTTAATCGCTTCTTCAAGTTCAGTACCATTAAGACTTGCGAACTTGTCATCTGCCAATGCTTTGATTTTTACTTCATTTGGTGTCGAATTAAGTAGTTGCTCGTCAGTATAGCCCGGACTTGTAACCGGGTCTGCACATTCCCATATACCGGCGTCAATATCCTTATAACAACCATCACCATAGACCATGACAATTACGTCCCTTCCGGTTTCATTTTTAATGGTTTTCTTAACCAATTCACAAACCTTCTTCGCTTCAAACCTACTAGGGAAGAGTTTAAGACGCTCTTCATTTGCCTTGTTTGTACCCAGTAGTCCATAGTTCGGGTTTTTATCCCGGCATATATCAGCAAGCGTCAAAAGTCTGGTACCCGTATTGTTATAATCGTGAAGTCCACAATAAATAGTTGGATACAGGTCCATATATACCGCCTCAGCATCCTTCGGTTTCATGTTTGTTTTATGAATTACACATTCCGCTTTCTCACCTTCAACGATGCTCTGATAATACTGTGCAATATCAACACCAGTAAACGGATTAACACCACTTGGATTTCCAACCTCGTCATAATCAGGCATATAGATAATGACCTTCTTAAATGCACGGGCAATACCCTTGAGAATCATTGAGAAACGATTCCGTGAATAAATCGGGTTAAGTACAACAACCGTCTCATCCTTTGGGAATTTCTTTTTAAGGTCTTCAGCAATTTCATCAACATAGACATACATGCCGGCAGCCCGGGCAACAACCGATTCGGTAATACCAATGACCGGTTTCCCAATACCAAAATCATACTTATCCCTACCAACAATCATTCTTTTTCTGACCGTTTCAATAACAGCATCAGATACAATTTCCACAAGGTTATCACCCTCGCGGATTATGGGACACTTAATGCCCATCGCAGTTACTTCTGTATTTTTCATATTGATTTAAAAATAAATTATTCAATTTCACCCATTAGTTCAGACAACTCATGAAATACAATCGGTGCTGAAGTTCCCATATAAGGTAAGGCGCGTATCGTATTATAATCAATAAATTCTGCTGCCTCTTCATAAGACATACCATCTTCATCCACAAGACACTGAGCCATTTTGTCATATGAATAAACCAATCTTCCCTCATCATCTACCCCAATAACGGCGCCAACATAATCCGGATTTTCAAGAACAATCGTGCCTTCATATCCGAAATCAGTAAGAAACTCTTTAAGTTCTTCTACGGTTTTAAAATAACTTTTGTTTGTCATAAACATCAATTTAAAAATTTAATAATACTTGTAATGCTCCTATCGTTTGCAAAATCTCTCGGATTATTTCTATTAAAAATAAGAATATAGTCAATTTTTTTCTTTATCTCCTCATTCTGTTCCGGAGTCAGACTATCAACGTTTTCGGCAAAATTAAGGAAAAATAATGTACTGTTTCCAATATCACCATTAACCAAAGATGTATGTAGGTCTTCAATAATATATATCCCCCCTTCTTTAACATAATCTTTAAAATAATAGAGACTTGTCATCTGGTCACTATATTCGTGGGAACCATCGTCAATAATGATGTCAAATTTTTTCTCACCAATATCTTTCAAAAATTTCTTGATACTTTTTTCCGAACCTTGATTACAAACATGTACGTGGATATTTTCTTCATCAAACTCACAACAATCTGAAAAATTGATATCTATTCCGTATATCTCACATTTTCCATTAAAAAATTCGTTAATCATTTTAAGGGAAGAACCCCAATATACACCAATTTCTAGTATTGTCAGGTCTTCCTTATCCATATAGTTCAACCAATAGGGCTCATAGAATTCGGTAAAACCATGGGCTTCAGCAAATTCAGTACCTTTGTCTGTTTGGTATTTGTTTGCCAACTCAGTCAGTCTTTTCATATTTTTTCTTTTGTTTCAATTTTATTTGTGTCGAATTCAGATGCCACGAAAACAAATGTAGTATCGTGTTGTGATTCACTGATAACTGCACAAACCGGTTCTTCAATTGTAGGACCAGAAGTAACGCATCCGCAAACAATCAACACCAACATCAAGACAAGTATTTTTTTCATCACTCAACAATAACATTATAAAAGGTATATATGTAAGACGTATCTTTCTGTCCGTCCCCAAAAAATGTAACCAATGTGTCTTTCTGTGGTTCACTAATGGTTTCAATGACGACAGGTACTTTAGTTCTTTCATCTATTTTTGCTGCCTCATATCCACATTTATAAGAGAAGCACATTACAATTGCAAAAAACACAGTGCAAACAACAATAATAATAATGTCGCCAATGATGTTTTTTTTCTGTGTGTTTTTCATTTTTTCAATTAATACGTCTTTTTTGTCCATTTAATGCTGTTTTTTCTTGTTAATATTACTAAAATGTCTTATTATATACCCTTAAATAAAACGCGCTAAAATCGCCTAAAAATGACCTTTTTTGCTCCATATACAAATATACAAAAACTATGCCACAAAAACAAAAAATGGTCCGGTTTTTTATTTTTCCGGACCATTTCTTATTTTGCAATAATATTCTAGAAATAATATCTTGCACTCAGGAGAAGTGACCACGTACTGGCAATACTCTCATAATTGTTCCACACGGGTTTAGTAAATGTGTACTCATCATTCTTATAGGAAATAATGTTGTTGGTGCTCAACTGCTTGTATACTCCCCAATTTGAATTAAGCAGATTACCAATATTGTTCGCATCCACACTGATTTCAAGAGTCTGCTTCTTGCCGGCGATGTTGAAGTAGACGTCCTGCGCGACCCTTGCATTCACCCTATTAAGCCAAGGAGCGATTACACCATTACGTTTTGCGTACTCACCACGATGTTTGCTGGTGTACTTATCAGTTGCAAGGAACGTACGGTATTCATCCTTATTCGCTTCGCTACTGAACGGCATATTGTCAAGTTCGCTGTCAGTAGGAATATAGATAAGTTGTGAAGCACTACCCGCACCGCTTACATTGTTCATGAGGTAAGAAACGCGTGAATAAGAATAGGAGGAATAGTATCCAATGTTATAACCTTCATAGAAGATGCCCAGTTTTGTGGCTGCATGTTTACCTTCCTTAATTGTGTAACTACCATTGAATATTGCACGATGTGGAGCGACATAATTTGCATAACCAAGCACTGGCTCATTGCAACCATTCAGACAGTAAGTGTTAGCAAATTCCGATATCTGGTCACCATTGCCGTCGGAAACAGACTGTGCTGTACTGAAAGAATACGCTGCAGAAAGGCTGAGACCAAAGTCAAAATCCTTGTTCACCCTAGCGCTGACGGATGCGTAACTACCATGGAAATCCTTCTCGTTATGAATGTAGTAACCATTGACTGTCTGTCCTGCACTATTCTTGATGCCTTCTGCAGTCCATTTACTACGTGTGTCATACTCTCCCGGAAGTTTTATTGTTCCGTCAAATTTATGTCCGAGCATCGTTGCGTAAACCTCATTGTAATTGATACTGAAGAGACCATCAATCGTGAAACTCCACTTATTGGGAAGATTAATATCAAACGAGAGGGAAGACTTCCAAGACGAAGGCATCTTCAGGTCTTTCGCAATGATAGTACCGGCAGTGGGTGCAGTAAGGTCTTGCTTCTGAAAACCACCGGGATAAAGAGAATTGATAATCTTCGCACGGTCCGTAGAGAAGTGAATACCCTTTTCATTCGTTCCGTTGCCAACGACATTCTTGTTGATATACTGCATTTGGAGACAATTGTCATTACCGATTGCAGACACAAGCCATACGTTAGGGATACGACCAACAAAGAGGCCACTACCACCGCGTACGATAAAGGCGTTATTACTGAACACATCCCAGTTGAATCCAATACGAGGAGATACCGTAACCCTAGGGGAAGGAACATCGGCAGTATTGAGACCGTAGAAGGAACTGCCACTGGTCTGTGCAATACGGGAGAAATCCTTGTTCTCGTTGTCGGTAGGAATTGTGTAGAAAGGAACTTCAAGTCGTGCTCCGGCCGTCAGTTTGAAATTACGAGCCAAATTCATCTCGTCCTGTACATAAACAGAGCCCTGGTAATAGTTAAATGCAGGGAATGTCTGCTGTGTAGGGTCATCGAGGTTTGCGTGTGTAATCATAAATGCGACCGGTCCAGTCTTGTCGGATGGATTATTGACATCTGCTACGAAGTTATCCCAAGAGTCATAGATAAACCAACCAGCACCACCCTGCATAAAACCATTGATAACTCTATCAAATTCAAATTGACCACCGAATGTAAGATTGTGAATACCAGCGTTATATGTAACCTCATCAGTTGCTACAACGGTCTGGACATCACGAAGGTTTCCATAAGTAAATGGGTCAACACCAAATGTGGTAATCATTGCGTGTGTGTCGCTGCCACTTACTTCTCTGTTACTAAGAATATCAACCGTAGGAAAATAACTACCAACATAACTACGAGGTTCGAACTGATGTGACCACGCTACACGAAGCATGTTGTTACCCTTACCGCTTGCAAAACGACTATTAAGTTCGGCAGCAAGAGACGTGAAGTTCTGCTCTTGAAAATAACGCGCAGATTCGAAGTACATCGTATAATCAGACTGACGACCTGCGGAATAACGGTTAAAATAAACGGGGTCACCATTGATTGTCTTGAAAGAAGAATTCGTACCACCAATCGGGGACATTGAGGATGACGGCTGATTAGAACCGTAGGTATGCGTGTGACTGAAACGAACATTAAGAGTATTGTTTCTGTTAATATTCCAGTCAATACGTGCAAGTACTTTATAATCAGGTGTTTTCAATGAATAGTTCTGATAACGGCCGGGGTCATAACCATCAAACTTATTGGCAAGAAAACTCTTAATATTATCAAGTTCATCCACAGTGGGGCGATTATACTGAGTACCGCTACCCCAAGAATCATTATAACCAAGCCTTGCGACCCTTGACGAACCGGGAACATTATCAAACGAATATTCACCATTAACAAAGAAGAAGAGTTTATCCTTAACGATTGGACCACCGAAAGTTACACCGACCGTATTGTTAAGCATCTTATTATTAGGGATAGTATTACCGGCGACTTTATATCCGCGCACTTTCTCACTTGTGTAGTAGTTATAGGCAGAACCGTGAAATTCGTTAGTACCAGATTTAGTCACCGCATTGATTGCACCACCCTGAAAACCACTCTGACGAACATCATAAGGGGTAATATTAATACTCATCTGTTCGATTGCGTCAAGGGAAATAGGCGAACCACCAGCTGGAAGGTTCTGTCCGATACCAAACGCATTATTAAAGGCTGCACCATCAACGGTCACATAGGAACCACGATAGTTACCACCACCGACGGCAAGACCACTCGTTGTAATGGAAGCCTGAGGGGTCAGTTTAAGTATGTCATTAAGCGACCTTGACGTGGATGTCGGCATATTTTCAATAGTACGAGAAGAAATATAGGTACTAGAACCCGTATTCAAACTCCTACCATTAGCCTCAGCAACGATTACCGAACCTTCAAGTGATTCCGGAGCATCGTTGAGTTTTGCATCCATCGTAGCGTTTTCTGCAAGCGAAAGCACCACATCCTCATACACAACAGTTTGATAGCCAAGCATTTCATAAGTCACACGATAAGGTCCACCCGGTTTCATATTCGTAATTGAATACAAACCTTCTGCATTTGTTACACCAAAATACGTAGTGTTCGATGGAAGATAAACTGCAATAACAGCAGCACCAACCACCGGACCATTGGCATCAGAAACACGGCCGGAAAGACCCGAAGTTGTCACCTGTGCATTACCGGTCACCACAAACAGCATCATCATAAACGCTGCAAGAAAATGTCTAATCTTTTCTTTAATCATTTTGTTTTGTTTAAAAATTATTATTATTTTTTATTATTAGTTTCATTCAGAATTTTATCAACAGATTTCAGAGTTTCCTTGTATGCTTTTTCTTTCTCACTTAAATGTTCTTTTATTAGCACATATATCTCTTTTGCTGTGTATTGGCTCGTGATTTCTTCTTTCTGGTCCTCAGTATCATACGTTATATTATCAACCTTCAATAGAAATTTCCTTCCGATATTAAATTTCAAATACCGGTAAAATCTGGTAATATATCCAAAACCGACGAACAAAAGCGTGAACGGACCAAAAATAACCGCCAATACAGCATCCGTAACCTTATTAAAAGAATTTGCCTGTTTAATTGTCATATGTTTTATTATACTAAAATCCTTGTTAACATTCAACAATACAGAGATACAAAAATAAAACGGAAAAACAAAATGTCAATGTATTTATTTAAAAAAGGAGAATTTATGAAATTAATTGGTTTAACATTGGCTTCCCTTATTATATTCTTTGTTTTCAATATATTAGGGATAAGAAAATTCGGATTTAAATCTTGTTTTTCTGACTATGGGGAATTATGGGGTAATGCCGTTCCGATAAAAAATATGAATCTATGGTCAATAGTGCTTGGTGTTGCTGCAGCATTACTTATTCCATCGGTCTTACAGTCTACAGAAGATAATCCGTGGCAGTTCATTGGTTTTCTGGCTCCGTTATATCTATTCCTTGTTGTTTTTACACCAAATTATAAGGAAAATAAGAAGGCAAATTTATTCCACCAGCTAGGCGCTTATACGTGCGCTGTGGGTATGTTGGTGTGGATGTTGGCATTAATGCATATGTGGATACCGGTCGTGGTTTGTTTTGCCCTTTTCTTTGGAATTGGCTTTGCTGCTAAAAATTTGAAGGAGTCCATAACTTATTATCTTGAACTCCCTCTATTTTTTAGTACTTATTGGTGTCTACTTGCTTATTAGTATTTCTCTGAAAGCATCATACATGTCATGGAGTTCTGCAGGTACCATCCTTAGGAACTCTTTTTTATTCCCGTTTAGTATTGCTTCCCTGACCTTAGTTGCTGATACACCCGTTACATCGTCCGAATCCGGGTCTCTATCTAAAATGGTTACTTCAAAATCCGGTCTAAGTTTAAGTTGTTCTCCATATATTTTGACCATGTTCCGGTACGCCGTTTCGTGGTCTTTTCCTGTGACCCAAGAAATTGGCTCATATCCGTTTAACCTTGCTCTTGCTACATTAATATCGATTGCGGCTCCGTTACCATATACAATATCTGCAATAATATCACTATAACCATTTTTAATTCGACTTATCATCTCGTCTTGTACGTCGCCATATATGGGTTTATTCTTTTTTGGGTCCGGACTACCTTTTGAAACAAATACCATTGTTTTACGTCCCGTCTTCTGTGCGGCCTGCTTTAAACACTCAAGATGCCCGATTGTGAATGGCTGAAAACGTCCTACCATAATATTAACCGGTACAGCGCCTTCCTTCGGCTCTGACACCATTACCGCCTCATCAAATACATTTTCTTTCAACACCCTCTTAATGGTTTCCATAACCATCATATGTAAGTCGCTCTCTGTAAGACGTATCCTCATAATAGACAATATTTTATATATAAATAGTGTGTAAATTTCAAATTTGGCACGATTTTTGTATATTATTAATATAAATTAATTTTTAAAAAACAAAAATTATGTGGAGTGAAAATGAAAAACAGATTACAAAAATCACCATGCAAGTAGGTGATGTTGTTACAAGTTGGGAGGCGCCTTTTACTGATTGTGGCTTGGATGACCTTCTTAATGCTTTTGCGGGGTTGCTTATTGGTCACACTTGGCTACCTACCACGGTATTTGAAGGAATGAAAGAATATGCCGAAGATAATCTTTCTGTATTAAAAAAGGGAAACGATGAAGTTAACGATTGATTATTTGAGGGAACATAACATGATTGCCTATGAATACATCAGGGGAAGTCATGCTTATGGTCTTGCTACTGAAACCAGCGATGAAGACAAGGGCGGAGTATTTATATGCCCCCCAGACATGTTGCTTGGTTTAAGGGATACGTATATCGAGCAAGTTTCTGATGCGAAGAGTGATGTCGTCTTCTATGAATTTGGACGATGGATTGAACTCTTGTTGAAGTCAAACCCGACCGCGCTTGAAAGTTTGTTTATACCAAAAGATTGTATTGTGGGTAATGTACATCCTATTGTGCAAAAAGTACTTGACAATAGAAATTTGTTCCTATCAAAAGAGTGTTTTAAATCGTTTTATGGTTATTCACTCAGTCAAATACAAAAGGCGAGGGGGTTAAATAAAAAAATTGTAAACCCAATGACTGAAAGAAAAGATATTCTTGATTTTTGTTATACATTTAATGCGCAAGGAAGCCAGCCTATCAAGGACTGGCTTAAGGAGCATAATCTTGACCAGAGGTATTGCGGATTGGTAAAGGTTCCGAATTGCAGAGATGCCTATGGGCTTTACTATGATTGGGCGGCTTACTTCAAGTTTGAAAACATTGACTACGAGGAAAGAAAAAAGATTCTTCATACATTTACACTAAATCTTGTGACTGTTATTCTTGGTTTACCTACACAAAATAGAATTGATAATAACGATTTCTTTCATTATAAAGGTATTGTTGAACCTGATGAAATAGAAAAGTCCAACGATGTGCGTTTATCTTCAATTCCAAAAGGAGAACTACCAATTTGTGCTATGTTTTACAACAAGGACGCATATATGTGCCATTGCCGAGATTATAAAGAATATAAAGAATGGGAAAAGAATAGAAATCCGGTAAGATATGAGTCAAACCTTAATCAAAATTATGATGCAAAGAATATTATGCATTGTATGAGATTGGTTCGAATGGCTAAGGAACTTGCTCTTGGTCAAGGATTTAATGTAAGAAGAACATTTGACCGACAATACCTCCTTGATATCAGGAATCATAAATTTGAATATGATGACATAATGCAACAAGTTGAAAATGAGCGTATTCAAATGGAAGAAGCTATAAATAAGTGTAGTCTACCAGACAAGTGCAATGTTGACGAAATTAATAAACTTCTCATTGATGCTCGATGGAAATATTATGACTTCAATGAGTTTTAAAAAGAAAACCCCGGATAATTAAGTCCGGGGTTTCTTAATTTAAAGAGACTTTGTTATTTGTTCTTCTCTGTCAGATATTTCTCAATGCTTTCAATTCTCTTCAAAAGTTCCTCGTTTTCCTTATGAAGTTTATCTACTGCTGCAAGAGCAATTATTGACAGCGAGGCATAATCAACTGACAGTTTACCGGTCGCATCAGTCTTTACAAGTTCAGGATAAATCTTCTGTAATTCCTGAGCACTGGTACCGATATGTTGCTTCGTGTCAGCCTTCTCCTTCCAAGTAAAGTATTTCTTAGGAAGTTCAGCAAGTTTTTCAAAATCAACCTGTACATCTTCACCAAAATCCTTAAGTTTTTCGTCGGATGTCTGATAGAAGCCATTCGCAGCAAACATTGAACTCGCATAAAGACTACCTGCTGACATATAGACATTTGCGTTTGATACTGCGGTAGCATTTGAAGCCTGCGTTGCGTGACCTAATAGGAATGCCTTTGCTGTACCGTTAGCGTCTGTCACCTTTGTATCATCATTAAGTGTTAAAGCAGATATCGAGGCAGAACCGTCATATGTTGCAATTAACGTACCGTTGTTATATACTTTAAGCGAATTAGCCGTTTTTGCTGCTGATGCTGCTGTAGTTGCACTCTTACTCGTTGTTGCACTCAATGCGGTCACAGCACTGTTACTTGTTGTTGCACTTACGGAAGAAACTGAAGTCGTGGCACTCTTAGAAGTAGTAGCACTTAATGAAATTACCGCACTATTACTCGTTGTGGCGCTTGTAGATGTTGTTGCACTGTCCACTTTAACTGCGGTTGTTCTATTCAGCGTGATTGAGTGTCCCTTAGTACCACCGGTTGTTGCTCCGGTTACTACACCCGTACCGTTTGTAGATACACCAACAGCAGTTTCAGTATCTGTATTGAGAACTTCTTTGCCAGCACTATACAATGAACCGCCGGACATGAACGAATTGGCATTTGAAATTGCCGTAGCATTTGTTCCCTGTGTCGTGTGTCCTAAGAGGAATGCTTTACCAGTACCGTTTGCGTCAGTAACGTTTGTATCACCGTTAACCGTCAATGCTGATACCGTCGATGAACCGTCAAAGGATGTCAGTAAGGTTCCATTGTTGTAGATATTAAGAACACCTGTCGTCTTTGCTGCCGAAGCTGCCGTACTTGCGCTCTTAGAAGTAGTAGCACTTAATGAAGTTACCGCGCTATTACTTGTTGTTGCACTTACGGAAGAAACTGAAGTTGTTGCACTCTTACTCGTCGTGGCACTCAATGATGTTACTGCGCTGTTGCTTGTTGAAGCACTTGTGGAAGTTGTCGCACTATCAACTTTGACTGCGGTCGTTCTGTTAAGTGTAATAGAGTGTCCGTTCGTTCCGCCTGTTGTTGCTCCGGTTACTACGCCCGTACCGTTTGTAGATACCGCCACAGCAGGATTATCATTAAGTGTTAACGCTGATACTGTTGTTGAACCGTTGAATGATGTCAATAGCGTACCATTGTTATAGATATTAAGAGTACCGGTTGTCTTTGCTGCCGAAGCTGCTGTAGAAGCACTTGTACTTGTAGTCGCACTCTTACTCGTTGTGGCACTAACAGAAGATGCTGCCGTAGTAGCACTTACAGATGTTGTTGCACTATCACTTGTACTTGCACTATTGACTTTAATCGCCGTTGTTCTGTTAAGTGTAATAGAGTGTCCTTTAGTACCACCTGTTGTTGCACCGGTCACAACTCCACTACCATTTGTTGATACACTGATTGCGGTCTCGGAATCTTTATTGACAACGGCAACACCGCTACTGTAAAGAACACCACCGGACATGAACGCATTTTCGTTGGTCATAGCACTTGCATTACTACCAACAGAAGTGTGTCCCAAGATATAGGCTTTCGTATTACCGGTTGCATCACTGACTTTCTTATCAAGAGCAATTGAGTCGTTCTTCGTTGCAACTTCATCACCATTGATAAAGATTGTACCACCGGACATATAGATAGCACTATTTGTTTGAGCGGTTGCTGTCGTTCCCTGCGATGCGTGACCCAAGAGGAATGATTTAGCGTTCGAATTTGCGTCTGTAATCTTCGTATTAGTGGTTAATGCTGATGCAACAGATGAACCATCAAATGAGGTAAGTAAAACACCATTTTCATATACATGAAGTTTTCTGTACAACGTTGCGGCGCTTGATGAAGTTATTGCACTATTGCTTGTGATTGCACTATTCGCTGTTGTGGCACTGTTAATCTTGACTGCAGTAGTTCTATTCAGTGTGATTTCGTGTCCCTTAGTACCGCCGGTTGTTGCTCCGGTTACTACACCGTCACCGTTGGTAGAAACACTAATTGCTGCCTGACTATCTTCATTAATGACTTCTTTACCATTACTATAAAGTGAACCGCCTGACATAAATACATTTACGTTAGTCTGTGCCGTCGCGGTAGTACCCTGTGATGTATGACCCAACAGGAATGATTTTGCGGTACTGTTTGCGTCTGTGACCTTAGTATCAAGTGTTAGTGCGGATGCGTTTGCTGAACCGTCAAATGCTGTTAGTAATGTTCCGTTGCTATAAACACCAAGTTTTCTATATAAGGTTGCAGCACTTAAAGAAGTTATAGCACTGTTTGAAGTTATTGCACTATTGCTTGTGGTTGCACTAACAGATGTCGTAGCACTGTTGACATTTACCGCTGTGGTTCTGTCTAATGTGATACTATGGTTTTTCTTACCACTTAATGTGATACCAGTAACCACGCCAGTTCCTGTAGTTGTTCCTGACAGGGTTGTTTCATTTTGTTCAAGATAACTAACCGCCGATGTTACGAAATTGTAAACCGCCTTTGATGTAGGATATTCATCATCGCTTGAATTGTTATTAACGACGGTTCTTCTTTCACTTAAATTCTGTTTTCTGTTATTAAGGTCGTTGAGGGCCGACGCCGTAACCAATTCGTTATCCTCAATGGTCTGGTATACGCTATCAAATTCGTCTTCAACGCGTTCTGCATACTCTTCAAGGTCCGTGTCTTTAATGAATCTTTCTTCACCAATGTACATGTTGTTTCCACTTCTATAGACGTCATTGGTCTTTATGAATGGCCCAACGCTGTCTTCTGTATCATCACCAAACAGGACATAATCAACATCTAATGGAAGATTTTCTTTTGACCTGACCATGACAATACCATCAAGGTTCTTCTGAATGACGTCCCATTTTATCTCAACAGGACTTTCAGGGGTTTCTCGGAACTCTCTTGCGATGAGAAAATCGCCGGGTTCCGCTATTTCATCCTTGTTTGTACCAGATTTGTCAGCAGGAATTATCATACCAGGAACAACTTCTCCGGTTTCAGGGTCTTCATGGTATACCTTTGCAACAATGTAGAGGTCACCATTTTTAGCAGGACCTGGCATATGGTCAGAGTCACCCCAAGAACCCTTATATGTAACTGAGCCGGCAACCGCTTCATCTATATCTTCAATGAGAGCAATCGTGCCCGACTTACTAGGAACAACCGCAGACGTATTATGGTCAGTTGGTGCTAATGCATTGACTTTCAATATTCCACGTTTAGCGTTATATTCCAAACCTTCTGCGGAACTAAGTTCTTCAGCCCATCTAATGTTAAGTTCTTCCTCATCTTCAAACGGAGGTAATGTACCACTGGGTAAATCACCGGTATATTTAGGATACGGATTAATAGTCATGACCTTGGTAAACTTATCGGGCTTTTCATATCCATCTTTAAGTCTATGGTCAATAATGAATTTAGTCATGACGCTTGCATCTGCTGTCTGCGCACTTGAAACCTTCACATCGTAGTCTTTCGTGAGTTTAAGAGTTGTTCCATCAAATTCACCGTTTGTTAACACGCCTTTCGTATCACCGGTAACCATCGTTTGAAGATTACTTTTCTCCATTGTAATAATATGATGTCCGTGTTCGTTAGACGTTGAAATTGAAGAAATTACGTTACCAGAACCATTCGTAACTGCGGAAATCATGTGGTTAACGGCGGTGTCACGGGTTTTAACAAAATTCAAGACATTACCACTTAAATTAATATCCTTTACATAAATTCCGTCAGAGTCTTCTGGATTAAGGATTTCCTGTACATGTCCTTCAAGTCCCGCAAATGAAATCTTGTTATCAATTCCATCAGGACCAACCTCAATATTGATGCCGTCACCAGCGGAAACCGTCGTCATAGGGATTGTGATATCCTCATATGAAGTGACCGCACTGTTGTTGATTTTTGCAAATGTAAAGTTGTTTGCGGGAGCATCTTTGGTAACAATCGGAGTACCATCAATCTTACCAACCATGAAACTAGTCGTACTTCTTACTGTGCTTCCATTGATTGTTGCAAACTCTTCGTCTTCAATCGCGTCAATTCTGTCATTTATTAGGTCATTTCTATACTCGAGTTGTCCAATTGCATCATCAAGAGTAGTACCGGGTTGTAAATCAACATATTCACTTTTCGGTTCATATTCATCAGAAAGCTTGGTCACAAAATTCTCAATGTAATAAGGGTTAAGAAGTTCGTGGTCTTCTTTAATTTCCGGTTTTACGTTATCCGTTGTTGCTGAATGGATTTCGTACGGGTTCGGTCTTAACTCAATCATCTGGTCAAAATTCGTATCAGAATCATGAGGACTGCCATCCTTATGCTCTGCGAAGAAAACCAATGAAGGTCTGTCTTTTCCAATGTTAAGGGCTATTTCGCCTGGTTCAAGTTTGTCCCTGAGAATACCCTCAATTTCATCCACTGTGTTAAATCCTTTTGTTGTGTGTTTGTGGACGATGTGTCTGTTTTTTGTTGTGTTGTAATCAGGTCTTGCCATTTTTATGACTTTTTATTTTAACGGGAATTTTATAACTCCCAACTTATTATTTTCTTGATTTTAAAATTTATATATAAATAGGGCACCGAAGTCGTTTTTCCTTAGCGTCCAATTATAATTATATTGTACTGCAACACCGTATTTTTCATCAAAGAATATTCCTCCCTGTGCTATTATTGATGGATGGGTTGAGAGTCCTGCACCAACAAACGGGCTGAACTTCCTTACTGCATACTTTGTTTCCGTAATTGTCTTATAAACAGGGACAAACGAATACTCATAATATCTTAGGCGATTATATTGTACTTCTCCACGGAAATGTAACTTGCCAGTAGTGTCATTGTCAAAAAACACCTCATTATAAATTCGTTTTAGATTATAATCATTAACTACAGCAATCGTATCCTCACTTGTCGACGTCGGAATTTCAACAAACACGGTATCTTTACCCGGAAACAGTTCGTTATAGACACCGGAGGCTATTAGACCAATGAGAAAGTTTGCCGTATCCACCGGTTTTACAACTTCATATGGTACAGGTTTTGTTACTTCCACTTTAACTGTATCTCCTTTTTCATACCTTATTTCAATTTTCGGTTTCATATGTTTTTCAGAGTAAGCACGTCCCATTTTGAAACCAATGAACCACGATGCAGCAATAATTAATATCGCACACCCTAATTTAATCCAGAAACTATTGTCTGTGATGAATTGTTTTATCTTCTTTTCCTCGTCCATTTTTGTGTATATTTACCATTTATAAATAGTTATAACGTATGGTAAATACATAAAAAAAAGACCGCAGATATTTAATCCACGGTCTTTGGCAACCAATTAACTAAAAATTATTGTCCACTAAACGGATTTGAATTTCCACCACCAAACATATTATTAAACATCTGATTAAAGTCTCCGCCGTTTTGTCCACCATTTTGTTCGTAGAGTTTCTGAGAAATTGCATGCCAAGCCTCTTCCAGTTCCTTTGACTTTTCATCAATCTTGTCAACATCCTGGTTCTTAACCGCCTCTTTCAATTCTTCAAGTGGTTCATTCAGCGATTTCTTATCATCCTCGGTCAGTTTGTCATCAATGTCCTTCATCTGTTTTTCAGTCTGGAACGCAAGAGCATCACCAGCATTAATCTTGTCAATCCTCTCTTTTTCCTTCTTATCAGATTCAGCATGTTCCTCGGCGTCCTTTCTCATCTTTTCAATGTCTTCCTCCGTCAATGAAGAACTACCCTGAATTGTGATGTGTTGTTCCTTGCCGGTTCCCTTATCAGTAGCGGATACCGAAAGAATACCGTTTGCATCAATATCAAAAGATACTTCAATCTGCGGAACACCTCGAGGGGCAGGTAAGATACCGTCCAGAGTAAATACGCCAATCTGTTTATTATCCTTGGCAAGAGGACGATTACCCTGGCAGACTACAATTGATACTGCCGGTTGATTATCTGCTGCGGTTGAAAATACCTGACTCTTCTTTGTTGGAATGGTAGTATTTGCTTCCACAAGGGTAGTCATAACACCACCCATAGTTTCAATACCGAGAGAAAGCGGTGTAACATCAAGCAAAAGAACATCATTGACTTCACCTGCGAGGATACCACCCTGAACCGCCGCACCCAATGCCACTGCTTCGTCCGGATTAACGCCTTTGTTTGGTTCCTTCCCAAAAATCTTTTTTACTTCTTCTTGTACTGCCGGAATACGTGTAGAACCACCAACCAACAAAACATCATCAATATCACCGGCCGAAAATCCCGCATCTTTAAGAGCCGTCTTACAGGGTTCGATACATTTGTCAATTAACTCCGAAACCAGTGACTCAAACTTTGATTTTGTAATTGTTATTTGTAGGTGTATCGGGGTTCCGTTTTCAACACCAATATAAGGAAGATTAATCTCTGTTGAATTTTGTGTTGATAATTCAATTTTTGCTTTCTCTGCTGCTTCTTTTAGTCTTTGTAACGCAATCGGGTCTTTCTTTATATCAAACCCATTATGTTGTGTCTCAAACTCAGAAGAAACATAATCTATTATTTTTTGGTCAAAATCATCACCGCCAAGATGGGTATCTCCATTAGTTGACAACACTTCAAAAACACCATCCCCAACTTCCAATATTGAAATATCAAACGTACCCTGCCCCAAATCAAATACTGCGATTCTTTTATTTTTGTTGATATCCTTGTCAACCCCATAGGCCAAGGCTGCTGCGGTCGGTTCATTAATGATACGCTTCACGTTAAGTCCTGCGATTTTACCAGCATCTTTTGTTGCTTGTCTTTGACTATCACTAAAATACGCGGGCACAGTAATCACGGCATCCGTAATTTCTTCACCAAGATAATCTTCAGCACATTTTTTTAACTCACCAAGAATATATGCTGAAATTTCTTGTGGTGTATATTCCTTATTGTTTATTTTCACAACCGGTTTTCCGTCTTTATTCCTAATCACCTTATACGGGACACGATTAACCTCTTCCGTAACTTCCTCAAATGTTTCACCCATAAAACGTTTAATGGAGAATACAGTATTTACGGCATTAGTAATTGCTTGTCTTTTGCCCGCATTACCAACCTTAAGTTCACCGCTTTCAGTAAAACCAACAATTGACGGGGTTGTACGATAACCTTCTTTATTAACAATAACGACCGGTTTGCCACCCTCCATTACCGCCAGACATGAGTTACCGGTTCCTAAGTCAATACCAATAATCTTTTTCATTTGTATTTATTTTTATTATTTTATTTTTTCAAAAAAACCATCTATATCTTTCGGGAACAATAACACAAACTCTAAATTATGTTCTTTACAATAATTTTTAGCTGCCGCTTCTTTACAACCCCATTTTCCACTCTCAATTTGTTTTCTATGCCATATATGGTTATCTTTTACTTCTATAACCTTTTTAAGACCCGGTAGTAAAAAATCGGTTGTATAAATATGTGTTCTATCTTCAAAAACATATGGTATTTTTGGACCATTTTTAATCTCTATTCCTTTATAAAAACATCTTTCTATAAATCCTCGTTCCAATTTACCCTGAAATGTAAGATATGTTCCTCCATATTTTTTAATAGCAAATGTTTTATTACTCAAAAAGCACTTTCTACAATCAAAGTTATTACTATTTATTCTCTCTTTTAATTGTCTTGTTATGTGAAATATTTCTCCACAAAGAGGACATTTCAAACATATGTCTTTTAATGGTATGGTTTTTCCATCAATTCTGACTTTTTGGCTATATAGTTTTGAGTTCGGGGCTTTCTCTGCTATCAATAAATCATAATCTGTTCTACCATCAACAACAATACCACAAATTGAGTAAATATATTTTTGTGCCTTCCTGAATTCTTCTTCAGTTAAGTTTCTCTTAAAATAATCCTCTTTGAATTCTTCTGTCTCATTTTCAAAAACTCTGTCTCTTTTTTCTTCATAATTTCTTTTTTTCTTTTCACGTGTTTCTCCATTTCTACGCATTTCAAAATACTTTTTATGCCACGCTATTTTTTCCTCATCCTTTTCTCTACAAGCGTGACAGGCAAGTCTGTTTTTTTTAAGATATCGACAAAGTAATATTGTGTTAATGGTTCCACATGAGCACCTATACTTTACTTTTTGCTTTTGATTTTTTGTATTAGTAAGCGGAACATCATCTAAAAATAACGTAATGCTACTATCTGGTGTACTCGAGTATTTTGCCCTATGTAAACCTATTTCTTTTTTTGTGAAATTAATCTCGTTTCCGTTTTTATCATAAACGGAAACTATTGCTTCGTTTAATATACCAAATAAATTCTCCATATATTTCTTAGTTTTTCATATATAAATAGTTTGAATATATCAAAAGTTCAACCTACTAACGAAAAAAACTATATATAATATACAAAAAATTTCCCAAGAAAACAAATTATTATTTTTCGAAATCGCCTTTTTCTTTCTTAAACTTATAAAGCATACCTTTCCTTTCCAGTAAGGTATGCTTTTTCTGTATACGATAAAATAGGATGTGCCATTCCTTTCCGTGCTATTTATTTAGGGGTTTATATATTAGTTGTCCACAGTTGTTTCAGGCGTTGTGGTGTCAGGTACTTGTACTATAACTAAATCATCACAAAAATCATCACAAGTAATGGCTTTGAACAAACTTTTTAATTCATCTTCTGAAAAATCTTCATTCTCAAGATGATATGAGCCATCTGAGCGCTTAAATTGCTCAATGTCAAAATTCTTATTTTCGTTTTTTTCCATTTTTAACAATCTTTACATTTTATTATTTTTTGAATAACAGGTATATAATTCCCATTTTATTTATTTTCTAATCATTTCCTCAATAACTTTTGCTCTGTCCGTTGAGTTCATTTTCAAGGTCGTTTCTTTATCGAAACTCAACATCGGTTTATAAGAACCATCGGTCGTCTTCTCATAATCAACATACATTACGAGCGGTCTTGCATGTTCGTACTTACCATTGGTGAAATAATTGACCGCCTTAATTGTGCCATAGATTTCAAAATTGTTTTCTTTGACAAATTCTTCGGTGATGGGAACACATTTTTTTATAATGGTAAGAGGACTGACAACACTATCAAGGTCCATTTCAAGCAAGTAGTTTGCAACACCGGAATCCTTGATGACAACTCCATTAACAACCGCATCACGCTTCCTTTCATCAAGACATTCGCCGGTAAGCATTTCCTTCTTTTGTTTGTTGGTTAATGGAAAGAGAAATGAGCGTTTGCCGTTTTCCTTATTGGTCATATCAAGTCTCCAACCGAGTTTAAAACGAGTAGTGGGTTCTTCACCCTTTACTCGTACAACATTCTCCTTCACAACCATATCCTCATAGAGACTTTCAGCATTATTCTTAACAAGATTTGCAATACCTTCTTCAATCACCTTCTTTGCGGTATCCTCACCCATAATTTCAGCAAGACGTTTCATTGAGAGTTTATTCTCCACGAAATTATAATCACTGCGTTTGATGCTGATTTTGTATTCTCTGGTTTCATTTTCGGACTTAATGGAAACGTAAGTATCGGTCTTGGGTTCACCACTACCGCCCTGAGTTCTAGGTTTACCAGAATTCATGATTGTCCATACCTTGCCTTCCATTTCGAAATTGCTGCCGATTACAAAACTCTCAGCAACATACTTTTCATTGTCCAAACTTTTCATAATTTTTTCTTTTTAATGTTGTTTACACACTTAATATATCAATTACCGTGCCAAACCCATCAAAAAGGATAATTTGATATGAATATCTCCTTTCCCTTCATGTCAGCGTTCTTACTTACATTCCGCATTCCGTACATAAGTTCGAACTCCTTGATATTGAAGTCTTTATAAAGTTCCCTAATGTATTCACAGTCATCATAAGTCATTAACCATCTGTGTTTGCAGTGTTGCAATTCGGTGGCGAGTCTTTCATGGTCAAACCCTTTGTGCAACTCCCCATTCTTACCATACAACGCGGAATCTGTTGCTGAATAATAAGGAGGGTCGAGGAATGTAAATGTATCCCCGTTTCCGCCGGCCAACACAACTGCAAAATCCTCGTTTGTTATGTCCACACCTTTCAACAACGAACCCATATCAACCATTCTTGCAATAGAACTGTCAGTAAACCTTTTCTCATAAGCGCCATTTGAAAAACCGCCGGACAAAATGGTACCTGAAAACGTAATCCTATTAAGCACAAAAAATGCAGCGGCCTTATCTATTAGGGACATATCACCTATATTCTCAACAAGATATTTATGAAGTCCCCGTCCATCACCTTCCCACTTCTCCTTCAATTCACACACACGATTATGCAACCCTACGATGTCATTTTTACAAGCAACCCAAAAGCAATAAAGGTCATAATACAAGTCGTTTATCCAATATTTCCTACCCGGATAATCCTGTACTATTCTCAAAAACACGCTTCCGCCACCAAGAAACGGCTCCCTATAAGATTTGAAATCCTTAGGGGCTATATTACTAATTGTATCTACCAGACGGCTCTTACCACCAGGATATCTTAATGCGGATTTAATCATAACAAATTAAATTACCTTTACCCACACACCGTAATTATACCACAAAGTATCCTCGAGGTCCTGAGCGTCCTTACAGCAATATTGTTCAAGATACTTGTTAATGTGTTCTGCGTAAATAATCATTGTACCATTATCAAAATCAATAATGTCGGTTTTTCCAATAATGTCATCTTTGAAATTTTGATTGCTTTTCAAAGCCTGAAATTCCTCTAATGAAAATGTCTTGCTCATATTATTATATTTTAATCCGTTAATTCTGCTTTTATTAATATAGGATACTGTTCAACCAATTCTTTTGTCTTCTTGTCAATTTCAAAACCAAGAATATACGGATATGGTTCATATTTTTCATCTACGTAGGATACATTCGCCATATATGTCTGTCCTATCTTCTCAAAAGTATGGTTTCCACTATGTATATGTCCTGAGAAAAGATATTTCGGAGTATTTTCCATCACCCACTCATCCAACACTTTATTTCCCGCATCAGTACCCTTATTCCATCCACTATGTATCGTTCCGAGTTCATTGATGCTTGGACTGTCGTGAGTAATCAGTATATCCAAATCTTTCGGTAAACTATAGAATTTTTCCTTCAGTTTATCGTCGGACAACATGAACGCCCATTTACCGAAAATCTTGCAATACGGAGTTCCACCAACGTTAAGTGTATTGATATTTCTAACTTCATTTTTAAGTATTTCCAACCTGTGATTAGTTAATTTCTCACAATGTTTTTTGTCGTTATCACTTAACGTCTCACCAATAAAATCATGGTTTCCCCATGTCAAAACAACTTTGCTCAACGAATCCCTGAACGAAAGATTGTTAACCCATGGAATAAAAACATTCTCAATCCATTCCTTTTGGAAAGTATAGTAATGGTCATGGGCCGGACATATATCCCCACAAATGAGAAGAATATCAAACTGATTCTCAATTTTAGGAAGATACCCGTGTAGGTCACTGATAGCGATAATTTTTAATGTCTCCATACCATTTTAAAAAATCATACAACAGATTAGTAAGTTGTCCACTCTGACAGATTATATTCCATCTTTCCGTCAATAGAACCGTCTTCCAAATCAACAAACACATCAACGTTAAACACCCCACCAATACTATAACGTGCCGTCTTATAAGAACAATCATTATCAATCATAAAAATTGGATGTTCATAAAGTCCATCAAAAGCATCTACAAGTAAATTACGGGCGATTGTTTTTAATGCTTCTTTATCCCTAAAATGTTCTATATCGCGATAATACGCATAATCCTCTGAGAGAAACGGGGCAATTGATGCAAAAAACATGACAGCATCAAAATCGAAATTGTCAAGTATATCATCAATTACAACTTTTTCCTTTTGAGGGTTTCGTTTAGGTAAGGCATCCAATGTTAATGACGATGTTTTAACACTCTTTTCCGTCTTGTCTTCTTTTAAACCGAGCGCAGTAAGTAAATCAGAGCGATATGTCTCGTTGTTACGCAAAAGGTTTAATAAATCAAGTTCATTTAGATTCATAATAATTTAATTTTTTTGTTAATCAAATGTTAATATACAAAAACCGTGCCAGTCAGGTAAGAATTATTCTCTTTCTTTTTTAAACAAATTGGATATAACCTTCCTTAATCTCCCGAACCACTTTTCGGCATAGTAAATCAATTGCCAATTATTACATACGGGACAAACAAAAGAGTATAAGCCGTCTTCTTCAATTTTGAGCTCATCCTCTCTAATTTCAAGTTTACTGCCACATTTCTCACAAACAATGATGTGTGGATTCCCGTTAAATTTTTCAATCCGTTTAAGCCTTTTTTCTTTTGATTCTTCATCCTTTCGGCGTAGTTTCAATACTTTCATATTAATTCTGCTTTAGATATACATCACTAATATACAAAAAACACGCCAAAAAAACAAAAAACGGAGCAAATTAATATTGTTCCGTTATCATACATTTTGCTAAGTACCGTAAATAAAAAGATGATACATTACACCATCACACCCTCAGAGGTTGAATGTCGTAACCTTGTTTTTTGCGGGGGCTAATCGGTTAAATCTGAGTCCGTGCTAACACCTCTTGTTTATTAGTACAAGCATGCTACCATCATCTTAATCACCTAAATCAGTTTCTTATTATAATTTATTTTTTTTCTCTAAGTCTCTTAGTTCTACCATTTACATTATTGTTTTTATATGTTTCTGTCATGGCGTGATGGTTAGGACATAGAACTTGGAGGTTTTCTTCTTTGTTGTTAAATGCATTTCCATCAATATGATGAATCTCAACTATCGGTTTTCCGCTTTTGGGGTTAACCCAATTACATCCGCATATCTCACAGGAACAATTGGTTTTTTCGAACATGTACCGCTTAATATGGGATGATATCTGGCCTCCGGCTCGTCCACCATCAACCTCGCCGTTTTTCCATTTTTGGATATAATCTTTATGTCTCCATTCAGACTGACATTTAAAAGAACAAAACTTCCCACCATTTGTTGAAGAATATTCGATTTCTTTTCCACAATTTTCACATTTCGTTTTTAAAACATCTTTATCTGCAAATATTTCGGGTAAGCGTTCGATTATTTCATCATCACTTATGTTACCCCCAAAAACCACTTCCACTCGCTCTTTAATTGCTTTGCTGACTTTTTTGGGTCTTATTGAATTATTATAAATTGCACTACATGAGTGGGAACAAAATTTCTTTCTGTGTGCCTCTGGACCGGGTATTTCTTTTCCGCAACACTTACAATAAAACTTTTTTGTTTTGTCAACCCTGTGGACCGGCCCCAAAAAATCATTTGGGTTTATGTTAGCCTTTGTTGCTAATAATTTAATAAAACGGGTTTCACTTTGTTTAGATTCAAATTTTCTACAAACCTCGGCCCTATTTTTACATGTTTTAAAGGCTAAAATTATTTCATCAACACTAATATCTTTAACTTTCATAACTCTCTTTTATTATAAATAGTTGAACTTGCCAAAAAAAGTTAATGAAAGAAAAATAAAATATGCTCTACCATTAGCAAAATGAGGCTCCTGACAGACTCGAACTGTCCTCTCAGGGTTACAAATCCTGTATAATGACCATCTATACTAAGGAGCCTTAATCCAAGATTTATTAAGGGAAACCCTGGCGAAAAACCTTGACGGATGCTTCATGCGGTGGCCCCGTTCATCCCACCATTTATTTCGGGGTTTAGTGTTAGCACAAAGCACTCTTTAACGTCCCGAAAGACGAAACAATCGCATCCCAGTGCCCTTATTACCGCCTTACCCCCTGGATGGCTGGATTTTGAAGCCTTGCATGCAGATAATAACTGACTACTTCTTGTTTTTTAACGACGTGCCATTTCGTCTCCAAGCCCATACCTGTATATCTTCAAAACGTGCTGCCTATACGGGGCTTACGCCCACCTGGGGTACATCATAATGTTGAAACCTGTACAGTAACCATTGGTACATCTTCTGTGAGGTTTATTTTTTGTTCCTACATACACTACTGGGGCATTTACACAATTGCGTATTAACATCCAATATCTCACCTAATGAGTTCCATCTACTCTTTGTAGTCTGTACCTAATCCTCAATGGTATTTCAACCTTACGAACGAACCGGGGAGGATAACTTTCATTTGCAACCCGGCTCTTAGCCCGCCAACCGTTTTACTGCGATTGTATTCTATAATAAATATACAAAAAATTAACTTTTGTCCCAAATAATTTCATACTCACACCCATATTTTTTTAATCTGGTTTCAAGTACTGCAGGGATGTTCGGTTCAATACCAATCTCTTTGCATCTCTCATAAGCCTCTGTACCCTCTGCAATGTCCTCGTCAAGTTGTATGAGAATGCACTGAAGATTTTTCTTGTCTTCCTTGTTCACCTCTTCCGTAGCCTGACAAAAACTTCCACTTCCGGCGAAAAAGTCCATGACGATACCTTCCTTTACGCCGGTTATCCTCAACAGATATTTCAACATATTGACCGGCTTCGGCGTATCGAATATTCCATCAAGTCCGAGCCGTTTCATGTCCTCGTTACCCTGCCTTGAATAGAAGTCCAGGATTGAAGGTGCACTGTCCTCCGCCTCCGTCAAATAGTGGATGGCATAAGGTCTCCCGTCCCTGAAAATCAATCTGTCAGCGTTGTACAGCTCAATGAACTTTGCATCACTTGACCAACCCCTCGTAGGCAACGGGTCAAGATGAAGCCCAATCTGCGGAATGTCAACGGTTCTCGGTTTGCCAGGAGTTGAGAGGTCGGTGGCGAAGAAAGGTTTTCCATCTTTGTCAATATAGTTGTAGTTTCTGAGCCACAACAAGTTCTCATCCATACACAACTCTTTTAAACGCCCCCTATATTCCTTAAGTGCCTTGTCAAAAGTATCAGTTGTTGCGATGGAAAACACGCCATAAGTCTCAAGTACGTCAATAATACGTTTTCCTTCCGGTGTGTCAATCCTCTTCACCTTGAATTCCGGGCACTTCTTCTTGTTCTTCGCATAGGCCAGGATATACTCATGCACGGTGTTGATGTGCTTGCTGTTGCTTCTCTGGGACTGCTTGGTAATGAATGTACCTAGGCAGTTCTGCTCCCCGAAAACATCATCACACAACACCTTAAGATAAGCATACTCGTTGTCGTCAATGCTGATGAAGATTACACCATCGTCTCTCAAACACCACGCACCATACACCAGCCTCGTACGCATGAATTCAATCCATTCCTCCCTCTCCTGTTTGTCGTTGTAGGATTTCTTTGTCTTCGTGTTATAAGGTGGGTCAATGTAAATAACGGAAATCTTTTGTCTGTATTGTTCAAAGTCCTTGTTATTCAGCATCACCTCGGCATTATCGCCAATATATATTTTATGTTTCATAATCAAACGGTAATAATCATTGCCTTAATCTCGCTCAACCGGTACAACACCTACATTGAGCGAGATTTTGCAACTTCTGCGAGGGTTCTCGTACTCATGCTCATCATAACCTTGATGCGTTCAGCAAGATTTGGGATAAGGTCAAAAAAAACGCCCCTCTTTTTTTCAAATACTACTCACCAAAATGAGGGTTGGTGTCTCTAACTTCTCCGGTAACTGCATCGACATAAAGTTGTGCATCCTCATTACCGAAAATAAACTGCGTGTTGGCATCCACAGCGCCGACTTCATTACGAAGAACAACGTACCTGGAATGTGGCTTGGGGTAATTTGACTCCATCATACGGGCAAACGCATCATCAAAATTAAGTATGATTTCTGACTTATTCAAATCGCTGTCGCCAACCCACAAATCATGCACAGAAACTCTTTCGGTACCCCTTTTCGTATGTTTGATTTTGATAACATTCGAATCGCCGCTTTGACCACCTTCATCCATAGTGATTACGGCAAAGACACTCTCAAGACTCTCTGCTTTACCATCGCAGTCCTCATCAAGAAAATCATTATAGACAACCGTTGATTCATACCACAGATAACCTTCACCGAACTCATTCAGCATTGTCTGTCTGTCTTCGGCAATTAGTTTGTTAATGTCAAGTTTCTTTTCACATGAGCAAAAAATACTCATCATCATAACGAAACACAGAATAAAAATTCCTTTCTTCATAAAAAAATGATTTATTGTTTATTATTACTATTCAATAATGAACTGCTACAAATATACAAATAATTCTTGAAAAAACAAAAAATAATTCGGGGGGAAGGGACGGAATCGAACCGTCATTAAAGGAACCACAATCCTCCGTGTTAGCCATTACACCACCATCCCCATAACAAAGACGACTTTTTATTTATCTAATAAACTAAACAGTTTATCTATTTTCTCAACATTTTCTTTCTTTTCTATTTTCCTTTTTTCAACAAATTCATCTAACTCCCCGAATAGTTCTTTTTGGATATAATCACAGGACTTTTCATTGAAGGGAACATCAAACTTAATGTTAATGTCATCAAGTATATTAAAGGTTTTACTTTTGCAACTGAATGTAAATTTACCTTCATATAATCCTATATAATCAATATCATAGTTATCGTATTTATAATACCCTATGTATGATTTTCCACGGGAATATTGATAACTCCATCCGTGTTTATCCAACCATTTTTCAAATTCATAACTAATCATATTAACAATCTATTTTAATTGTGAATGTAATATTAAAAACAAAGAAGGATTTCCGTAGTCACCTTCAATCACAGACCCACTGACACTATTTCCATCAGTCTAAAGCGAACCAAATCTGCTTACCGCTATTCGAACCTTTCCCTACTCCTCGTTTTGAATAGGTATGCTATATGGCTCCCCAACTAGGTGTTTTTAACTATTTTCAACGGATAATTGGAGCGACAGACGGGACTTGGACCCGCAACCTTGAGTTTGGAGGACTCACTATCTACCAATTGATATACTGTCGCATTATTTGAACCTTAAATCAAACATTTAAAATCTTCTAGCCTTAGTTTTCTCTCTTTCTAAGGAATCTTAAGATTTTGTGGGCAAGCCAGGATTTGAACCTGGGACCCCTACAGTATCAGTGTAGTGCTCTAAACCAGCTGAGCTACTTGCCCATAGTAACTCCGGAATAAACCGGAATTATATTAAAACGGAGACATGGGTGGACATCGGGAATTTTGCTACCTATTAGCTATACACCTTATTTTTATATTTCGGATTCTCCACCACACTCTTCATTTCACCTCAGTCGTGTTCTCCGTTTGTCGGAAAGATTTGTCGGCTCGGTGGGACTCGAACCCACACGCCATTCGGCACAAGTTCCTCTACCACTATAGTTTTCACTACCAATATCTTCATTAACGACTTCTCGTTCACCGGGTCATTAGCCTAGTATGGGATTCAAACCCATCATATTGTTTGTGGTCTGGACTCTATCTTAACCATATTGAAATCTTGCAAGTAGTATTGATGTTTTTAGCATCTACCTCACTCTTACCGAATGGATATCCCATTACCAATTGGGGAAATACAATTTCAACTTAGGTTCCTCCTGTAATAGTCTCTACACACTGTCTCAGGCACTGTGGGCTTTACCACACTTATTTTAAGACAACGGCAATATGTTGTCGCCTTAACATTGGCTCGGTATTAGCATATATCGTCTGAGTTTCTGTGCTGTCTTTAACCAGGACCCTTCGCTTCCCGTGACAATAGTCGAAACCTTTTGGCTTTTCAACACAGGCTTTATGCGTCTTGTTACACAGTTGATACTTAGCCTTCACCGAATTAGGGAGGTTCTACTTCCGGACTTTCACCCGGAGCACTCAGGTTTTAACCAAGACTTGCGGGTCTACCATTCCCCCACGAGCCGTAAAAAAATAAGAGCCATACAAGATTTGCAACTCTTATATGTTGTTACTTGATGTGCTTGTCAATCTTTACACCATTTCCCGATAAGAGACCTTGCCCAACCACTTAACCGGTGTCTTTGGATTGGAGGGCTCACCTTCAAGTATCTCTTGTGGGCGATGAGGAATTCGAATCCCCGAATCTCCTGGGTGTAAACCAGGCGCTTTTAACCAACTAAGCTAATCGCCCTTAAAAAAATCCGCATTGTCAAAGAAGTAACGGCTTCCTACGGATTTTAAAAGTCCTAATAAATACGCTCTCGTCATGGTGTCTTTACCTCCCCTGTACTCTAACGGACAAACGCCAAAAAGTCGCAGTAACTCAAACAGGTTCCCTCTTGTACTAAGGCTTACTCTCGCCATTCCGCCGGGTCTTAACACCATTCCCGAACAGGCTTCAGCCGTTTCCTCACGCATCATCCCCGGTCCTACCGATAAACTGTATAACGGTCTTGCTCACGAGGCCGAGCCGTCCTTAACTGATACGCTAACATTAAGGACACTTGTGCAATAACTCCTCCGATTTTACGGTCCAGTTACGCTTTCTTGCCAAAAAGCGGGTCCTTTTACGATAAAACCGAAACGTTCAAAATTCAAATGGGACCTGAAACTTATTACTGCCGTGGTTTATCATACTCAGCCAACCTGCCCACGGAGATAAAAATACGGTACTTCGGACTGGCTTGTCCTTATCTTATGATTGGGTTTAGTACCTTAATTCCCGTCACCACCGTTACCCCGGTTCCCACATGCTGGGTTTCAATCCTTGTAAATCCCTCCTACTATACGGGACATATAGAATCCGGAACGCTGTACTCCCACTAAGGTTTAATCCTGTTCCAATGAACTTTGATTGTTGCGGGAGTCGGGCTCGAACCGACGTAGACCTGCTTATGAGACAGGGCTGGTAACCAACTCCAGTCTATCCCGCAATATGCTTTATTATATTACAAAAACTATGCCAAACTAACAATTTTTTGTAAAAAAGTACCATATTATTGGTAATCAGCTGATTGTCTGATTCCATATTTGTGAAAATACCTAAGGGGTCTCCACTTGTGGCCGTTAACGAAAAATCCCCACTTTATCCTCGGTCGACCCTCAAACATAAGTGTCCAGGCTCCACCCTCCGGAATCTTAAGATAATGCTGGTCCTCAGCCCTGGAAAACCATATTGATTTTCCCATGTGAAAGAAATTATGCCAGGAGTTGAAAATTCCCTCAACATAGCACTCACGGGCATTCTTCTTGACAATCGGTTCCCCGTCTTTCCATATCGTCACATCCTCATCCGGAGACAAGTCTGGAACTATAGGTTTCACATTCCAGTAATGTCCCTTTAAGACAATACTCAGAAGGTTTGCACTATGGTCATGAAAAAACCTGTTGTCATCGCTTCTCAACCAGTGATGGATTCTGATGGAAAAACCGAAGATGATGAATGTCCACCTTATAAGATACGGACAATCCTCATATCCGAGCTTTTCTGCCCACCTGACCTGGAATATCTTGAACGGCCTTGTGTTTGTGCTTCCTTTCATAAATTTTCACATTTTAATTTTTGTCAAGGGTGAAGGACTCGAACCCCCACAGTACGCATTGAACGTAGCTACTGCCCGATGCAATACCACCTTTCGGTCTCCCACATGTCAGTTTCAACGGTGCTCAAACCAAAGACTATGCGCATCTACCAATGGGACGCTATACCGCTAAAAACTCGTGGTTGTTTTTTCCAGTTAAACTAACCCTCGTGTTACACTATTAATATACAAAAACTGTGCCAAACTAACAAATTTTTGTAAAAAAATAACCATATTACTGATAATCAGCCGTTTGTCTGATACCATACTTGTGGCTGTTGACGAAAAATCACCACTTTATCCTAGGGCGACCTTCTAAAAATTTTATAAAACATTTTTACTAATTGTAGGGCCGACGGAATTCGAATCCGTGTGATAGGAATGAAAATCCTATATCCTAGACCACTAGATGACAGCCCCAAACTACCGCATTTACGGGAAGCGGCTACCCAATTAATCGCTCTACGAGTGATATGTTAAAAGTGCTTCTACTGCATCGCTGCGACTGAGGAACCTCGGCTTTACGAGGATTGCATTACTATTGGGAATCGCTTCCTTTACATAGTTTTACCCACCTGTTGGCAAGGCGCATCTGCTGTGGCTTATGGATTATACCCACAATCTCAAGATATACCGGCAACCCGACACTTTGGAACGGTCTTCATATTACATTGGCATACGTACGATATCCAATGCTATTACCCGGTCTCACTTGGCAAGGTCCTAACGGACAATTTGCAGTCTCTAAAATAGGACAAAAGCACTTAGACCCCCGGGACGGTTACACTCCGTCTTACTCCCAGTAAAATCCGGGGCTTCATTTACAAAAAGCCTCCGGGGGATATATCAGGAAACGCTTCATTGTTTTACTCTTAAACTAACGGGAGAGAGCCACTTCCCGTGCCGGATTCGCACTCGGCATCTTCCTTTTTGCACAAAGTGTTGAAAAAATTGCTGTATGTTTCCTTAAAGGCTCGCGGTGCATACGAGATTCGAACTCGTGAACTCCACCGTGGTGAGAATGGCCGGAGTCGAACCGGCGAAAAGGGGTCGTGCCAACCTCGTCCTTTACCCCACATCCCGGCCTCGGGTAACAGGTTCTTTTCCCTACTGCCGAGCACTCTAAACCAACTCTGAGTTACATTCTCGACTATCACAGCGTCACCTGTATACAGGGTGGCATGATAACCAACTTCACCAATGCACCATTTTTGCGGTGGCAGTAGGGTTCGAACCTACGACCTATTGGTTAACGGCCAATTGCTCTACCTACTGAGCTATACCACCAATATTCCTCGTGGGCAGGGAAGGATTCGAACCTCCGAAGGCGTTACGCCATCTGATTTACAGTCAGACCGTTTTGACCACTTACCTACCTGCCCATTGTATTATTTATACTTTAAAGGTCAATAAATAAAGTAAAAAAATGTAGCCTAGACGGGACTCCAACCCGTAACTTTCAGATTAGAAGTCTGATACTCTATGCAGTTGAGTTACTAGGCTATAATAAAATTTTGTACCTCGGAGACGACTTGAACGTCCAATCTTCACTTTAGGAGAGTGCTGCATTATCCAATTGTGCTACCAAGGCATTTTAAGTGTCTAATAATGAACACTTTAAGTGGACCTGAGGTGAGTCGAACACCTGTCTTACCTACCGCCAACAAGAGAATTGATTACATGCTTTAGAAGGTTGATTCCTGAAGTCTACCTACCCACAAAAACTGAAAGTCGCAGGGAGTGCCCGTAATGCTTCAGTAATATCCCACGGTCTCCCCAATCCGGAAAATTACCTATCGTGTCTTCTGTTTCCAAGTTCCACGCGACTCAGCAATGCTTAAGCCCAAGCGTAAGCGTATGCAAGACGAGAATCAAAAGCTTCGTCGTTTCTTTTTGTTTGTTGGAATTAAAGTGTCCCCACTACATGTTCTCCTGCCCGCTAATAAGCAATCAAAACCATAAGTACAGGCCCATAATAACTGTGACCCCGATGGGACTTGAACCCATGACCCCAGCATTAACCTACCACTATAGTTTTCACTACCAATGTTTCTTGTTTTTCTCAAACACATCCTTCTAGGAACGATGCAGGTTTTTGAATACCCTCTAACACTGTTTGTGGCCTGGACTCTATCTTAACCATATTGAAATCTGCGCAGAATGGGCGTTCTTTTCTTTTTGAACTATCCGTTTTCACAATGATTGAACGCTGTTTCCCAATTTCAACTTAGGTTCCTCCCGTATAGTCTCTACACACTGTCTCATCGCATAAATTAAGGTGTTAATTCACCACAACATCCACTAACGGAAATTCTTATACGATTAACATTGGCTCGGTATTAGCATATTTGGACTGTCTTCTTACACATAGATTCTAAACGACTGCTATCATTACTGAAATTCAGTTAACTATGTACTACTGTTGACAATACACCAACTAATTTAGACAATTATTCGATATATTCCTGTACATCCAAACTTAGCTTTCACCGAATTAGGGTGGTTCTACATCTGAAGTTTCCTTCAGTGCACTCTTACTTTTAAAGTGCCGTGCTCTACCAACTGAGCTACGGAGTCAAATTTGTCGGGAACCCCTGAATCGAACAAGGACTAACGGCACCATAAGCATTTCAAAAATTGCTGTAAGTTACCTTGTCAGAAAACGTCAAATACGTCGTGCTACCATTACACTAATTCCCGGAAAAATCGTACGGCCGGGCTAAATACCGACTTACTCCAAGTAAAATCCTGGGCTTCAACACACTAAAAGCCTCGTACGATAGAAAATGAATAAAACTATACACAATGGAGCGATTTTTTTGCGTGGAGAGTACGGTAGTCGAAACCGTGTGTTCAGATTGCAGGTCTGACATAATAACCACTATATGAACTCCCCAATAATGACCTTTTATTTAAATATCCCCAGAGGTCTAACTGTGCCAACCTACGATTTGGAGGGAGAGTATGCTTCTTCGAGAGGCAATCCCTATCTTCGTTCCCGCTGCAGTCGGGCTAAAAGAATATCAATCACTCACTTTTTCGGAGATGTGAGAACCGTATTGATACCTATGTACATATTTTATAGTTCAACCACAGGCAATTGAACAACCTCCTTTATGGCGAGGTCTTTGCTGTACAGTTTTATATTTTCCGGACACATCAAGGTGACTTGTGGCGCGGCACGTCTGCTCTCTCTACCACAATGCGCTTGATTTATAACTCGTTTTTTAGTGTACTAGCGGTGAGTGAGGGATTCGAACCCCCGGGCCCCGAAGGACCAACGGTTTTCCTTACCACTATAGTTTTCACTACCAGTTTAATGCTTAAAATAGCCTACAGCACGATGAGATTGCAGCTATTCCGTAACATCCCTTTATGTTCTCATCATTTCGGACACTAAACTGTTTGTAGTCTGGACTCTATCTTAACCATATTGAAATCTAGCTAGCTATTATTTCTTTTTGTTTACCGACGATAATATATGTGTCAAACGTCTAAAAAGTTCTATACTTACCGTATCTTTTGTAGAAATAATAATTTCAACTTAGGTTCCTCCTGTATAGTCTCTACACACTGTCTAAGGTTATATCGGTAGATAACATTTAAACTTAGTCACCCCTAAGTCCTATAACATTGGCTCGGTATTAGCATATTATGTTTGTATTGTTTCATTACTCCACAACCTCAAGACTTACAATGCCATTTCTGACAAATGCTATCTTCAACACAACTTAGTTTTCACCGAATTAGGGAGGTTCTACATAAAGGGTTTCCCCTAAATGCACTCGAGTTAGTTAACCAAGACCGCCGCTTTAGACCACTCAGCCAACTCACCATTAATTTGCGGAAGCAGGAGGATTCGAACCTCCGGACCCTTATAAGGGTCGGCAGTTTAGCAAACTGCTGGTTTAAGCCACTCACCCATACTTCCGGTTGGTACTTAGCAAGATGTCAAAGAACTCTTGTCTTTTGTTTGACAACGATAATGTATATGCAAATATCGTGCCAAACTCTCTGTACAAATATACAAAAAATATTTGAATTGTACAAAATTTTGTGGTGGGGGACGGATTTGGACCGCCGACACCAGGCTCTTCAGGCCCGTGCTCTACCAGCTGAGCTACCCCACCTTATTTCAATCAACTTTGTACTCCCTGAAGGACTTGAACCCTCACTAAAACATCCGTAGTGTTTCGTGCTATCTGTTACACCAAGGAAGCGTTTATTCTCC
>JAEEGL016264152.1_pt1 | contig 71919 bp, 63 predicted proteins | sample 9134231 | NCBI WGS metagenome assembly JAEEGL01 (sample SAMN16246548, study PRJNA631951) | gut metagenome | biome: gut microbiome; feature: rumen; material: fiber-attached | host: Bos | place: Iran: Karaj | collected 2018-10
AGATGTATCCACGAATAATTGCCCATTGAGCAGACTAACATGCGTATTGTCCGAGAAGGCCAAGAAAGTAATCTTTTCTTTTTGTGAGAGAAGCGTTTCTCGAAAAGTTTGGAATGCTTTAGCATGGGGAACTCGAATTAAAAATACATGCGGATGTGCCGCTTGCTGCATGACAAAATTATTTTTCATGGGAATGGAAAAAGCCCCTATCTTTAATTTTGATTTTAATCGGGGTTCCATCATGGCTTCTATACATGTTCCCCCAGCCAATAGCCAATTTTCATCCAAACTGTAGGCTTTACAAGTAACAGAGGTAAACCATTGCGAAGATAAATCATTTTCGTCCAAGTTCAATACCGGAATCTGAACCGTGAAAGCAGGTTCCGGCGTTTGAGAGGTACCAAGTATGTCTTCGTGATTAACAATAGAGGATAAACGTTCTGACAGAGAAGGGAAAGGCGCCGCTTGTAACGGCGATAAAGCTATTAATAGAATAAAGAATGAAGGCAATAGTGAGTGCATATTTATCATCCCTTTCTCGACACAACTCTTATTAGAATAACTTATTTTTATCAAAATTTGTAGTAGTAAAAAGGACCTATTTTTTAGGGGACCAAAGGTCCTATATTTTTCTAGGCCCTTACTGGCTCCGAAGGGACAAATAAAGCTTTCAAAAAGAAGAACCTCGCTCTTTGGGTTAGAAATCGCGAGGCTCTTTCATATTTGTCAGTATGTACTGATGTTTTTATTGTGTAATCTACACAATCATTTTACATCATACCACCCATGCCTCCCATACCGGGCATTCCTGCAGGAGCATGAGCATGTTCTTTTTCTGGAGCGTCGGCTACCAAGGTTTCGGTAAGTAATACGGTGCCCGTTATAGAAGCAGCATTTTCAAGAGCGGTACGGACAACTTTTGCCGGATCCACAACCCCTGCTTTTAGAAGGTCACAATATTCGTTCTTATCCGCATCGTATCCATCAGCAGTACCTTTCATGGAAAGCACTTTATCTACCACTACTGCGCCGTCTAAACCAGCGTTTATAGCAATTTGTTTTAACGGGGCTATAAGGGATTTACGCACAATATTGATACCGGTGCGAATATCTTCATTTTCTTCCTTAATATTTTCTAATGCTTTTTGGCAGCGGGCTAGTGCCACTCCACCGCCAGGGACAAGTCCTTCTTCCACCCCGGCTTTCGTAGCATTTTTGGCATCTTCTACCTTGGCTTTTTTGGCTTTCAGTTCTGTTTCGGTGGCAGCACCTACGCTGATAACGGCAACCCCACCAGAGAGTTTGGCCAAACGTTCTTGTAATTTTTCTTTATCGTATTCGCTTTTGGAATTTTCCACTTGTGCGCGGATTTGGTTGGCGCGAGCGGCAATGGCTTCTTTTGAACCTTTGCCACTAACGATAGTGGTGTTTTCTTTATCGATTACAACTCGTGCACATTGACCAAGCATGGCTAATTCTGCTTTATCTAATTTGATACCACGTTCTTCGGACAGGACGTCTCCGCCCGTCAAAATGGCAATATCTTCTAGCATTTCCTTGCGTCTATCACCAAAGCCAGGGGCTTTTACAGCACAACCTTTCAGTGTTCCACGCAATTTGTTGACTACCAATGTGGCCAAAGCTTCGCCGTCTACATCTTCGGCGATAATCAGAAATTGCTTGCCGCTTTGTACAATTTTTTCCAGTATAGGCAATAACTCATTCATGGAAGAAATTTTCTTATCTGTGATGATAAGATATGGATTTTCCAATACACATTCCATTCTTTCGGAATCGGTTACAAAGTATGGAGAGATATATCCGCGGTCAAATTGCATCCCTTCTACAATATCCAGTTGGGTGGTGGCTGTTTTGCCTTCTTCAACAGTAATAACGCCTTCCGCTCCTACTTTTTCAATAGCTTCTGCAATCATGTTCCCAATTTCACGATCATTAGAAGAAATGGTAGCAATTTGTGCTTTTTCTTCTTTGGTTTTGACGGGTTTATGCATTTTATTAAGGGCTTCTTTGGTAGTTTCCACCGCTATTTCAATCCCCTTTTTAACTAACGTCGGGTTGGCGCCGGCTGTAATGTTTTTAATCCCTTCCGTGAGCATAGCATTGGCTAAAACGGTTGCAGTAGTTGTACCGTCACCGGCGACGTCGTTGGTTTTAGAGGCTACTTCACGAATAAGCTGTGCCCCCATATTCTCAAATTTATCTTCTAATTCGATATCTTTAGCAATGGTTACACCATCATCAATAATAAGGGGCGAGCCGAATTTTTTTTCTAGTACTACACTTCTGCCCTTTGGCCCTAAAGTTACTTTTACAGCATTTGCTACTTTTTCAATGCCTGCACGCATTTTGGCGCGGGCTTCATCACCATAAATAATTTGTTTTGCCATAATTCTTCTCCTTCTTTACTTACCCCAAAATACCTAAAATTTCGTCTTGATGGATGATTAAATAAGTTTCGTCATTCAGTTTTACTTCCGTTCCAGAGTATTTACCATAGAGGACGCGGTCTCCTTTTTTGACTTCCATAGTAGAGCGTTCACCTTTATCGGAGAGTTTTCCCGGCCCTACGGCAATTACTTCTCCTTCCATAGGTTTTTCTTTAGCGGTATCTGGAATGATAATTCCCCCCTTCATGGTTTCTCTTTCAATGGGCTTCACGATTACACGATCGCCCAACGGTTTAATTTTTACATCTGCCATAATTCTCGCTCCTTGTAAAAATAATAAATTGCTTGGCTGTGATTTTAGCACTCGCTCAGGCTTAATGCTAATTTAGCATTTTGATTTAAAATTGTCAACCTTTTTATAAGAGTGCTAATTAAAAGCCCTATTTTCTTCTAGAAAAAAGGCTTTTTCATATTATTTTGATAAAGAAAATAATTTCTTTAGACGTTGCTTAAGTGTCAATTTCTGTGGAGGCAGAATTCGGATGAGAACGGTGGATATATTGTCTTGTCCATCCCGTTCGTTGGAAAGGCGGACCAATTGTTTGCATAATTTTACCAGGGGTGTAGATTCTCCTTCGCGTAAAATTTTAGCAATTTGAACATCACTTAATCCTTTGTATAATCCGTCGGAACAGAGTAACAAAGTATCACCTATTTGTACAGGGAATTTCAATAAATCAAATTCAATACTGCGTTTAATACCCATAGCTCGTGTCAGAATGTTTTGTACACGTGAGTGGTTGGCTTCTTCTTTGGTTAACAGACCTTGGCGAACATGTTCCATGGCTAAGGAATGGTCTGTTGTAATTTGTACAAATTTATCATTGCGAAATAAATACAAGCGGGAATCCCCTACATGAACAGTGGTGGCATTTTCCTCATCAAAAATCACACCTGTTAGTGTAGTTCCCATCATCTTATACATGTCGGATGTTTGGGCCGTAGAATAAATTGCTTCGTTAGCCAAATTAGCAGCTAATAATAATTTGCGGGCCGTAGGGGTTAATCTAGGTAAAAATGTTTCGGGGACAGAAAGTTGCTTACGATTAATCTTTCGTATCGTTTCAGCTAATACGGAGACGGCGATATTGCTAGCAATTTCTCCAGCGCTATGCCCTCCCATACCGTCTGCGACAATGCCTAAACTTAAGTCGGAAGAAATAAGAACATTGTCTTCATTTTTTTCGCGTATTTTTCCGATATCTGTTACAGCTGCAAATTCGATATCAAAATAGCTCATAAATTCTCTCCCATTACAATGGTTCCTATACAAGAAACTACTGCAAACAGGAACAAGACGACTAGTAGCAATGTATATACATCATTGTTAACGGCATTTTCATTGAAATTGTCTATGGGTAAGCCCAACGCGTATAACCACACGTGATAGTTCATTTTGGCTGCACCACCCTTATAGTAGTCTCTTAAAAATCGCGAGTAGATCGGCAAAATTTCTTCATTAAATGTATCTTCACCGGCTATACGTAGAATTTGGCGTTCAATATAAACAATAGATTCATCTTGTTTCATGGTACTAACTTCGTTCGATTGATTAATAGCAGAGGAAAAAACTTCTCGTTTAGAATCTATACCTGCTGTCTTCTCTATTTCTTTATTTTCCTTACTTTCCTTGCTGAGTACAGAATTTTTTACTTGAATTTTTTGGGTCAATGTTTCCAGGGTAACAATTGTGTTTTCATGTAACCCCGATATACCATACACCCATAAACAACCCACCCCCATAAACAGCAACATCATGGGCATAAAAGCGCTGTCACGTTGCGTGGGAGAAATTAAGTAATAGGCAGCCAACAACCCCGCCAATATGGCCAGATACGGTAACATCATAAAAGAATATTCAGAAGAAGGTGCAATAGTCAGGTGCGTAGAGAGATAAGTCAGCACGAGAACAGCTGCACAAAGAGATACGCCCAATATCCCTTGCCCAATAGAGCGCTTCAAGGTAAAGCACAAGGTAAGTGATCCTAATAAGGCAATCAGTAAATAAGCTAAATTATACTCGGGAGAAAAAAGGAATTGCCCCAAGAATTGTGCATGCCAAAATGGGAGGTTCGGTGCAAATAATCCCGCTAGAAAAGCCGTTACAATAGTGAAAAGTAAGAATATGGTTGAACGACCGTAAGCTTTTGCTGAAGCCAATGTAAAAGATAAAATAACAGCAAGTATCGATAAAGCCATCCAAGTAAACTGCCCTGGAGCATAAGGCGTACTCAAGACAGCATTTACTAAATTTTCGACAAAGCTTTCATGAGGAACAACGTGGATAGATGCGGTTTTGCCCCACATATAAGCAATATATCCCATAGCTACAATGATAACAGCCAAAAGAGAGGGAAGGAGGGATATCTTTAATAGAAAATGAATCGTTTTATCTGCTATTTTTTTCGCTTTATATATGTTAGGAGTAATACGAGATTGATAAACATCAATCTTTTTCGCCTGATCTGTACTTTGCATGTTTAAGGGCTTGTTGGCTTCAACATGGTCTTGTCTTAATTCTTTTTTTGGTTCCGGTGCCATGGCCCCCGGCAAGACAACGGGCAGATCCGATGAGTTAACTACCGCAGGCTTCGAATTCATTTCTTTTTCCAAAGCACGTTGCTGTTGTAAGACTGTGGTGGTTTGAAACTTTTCTTCTTGTACCAAACGCAACGGTTGTTCTTCTGCTAAGTTTACAATGCGCCCGGTGCTGCTTTCTTCCATTTTAAGTTGTTCTTCTGCCCGCATACGTTGAAAAAACAAGTAGGCTTCTTTTGCAGTTTGAAAGCGCGCTTCGGGGGTTTTAGCCATTAATTTCTGTACGGCACGGGAAAGCCATACGGGTAAATCGTGTCGAATGGCAGCAGGATCGGGGATAGGGTCATTAATGTGCTTTTGAATGATATCAATGGTATTTTTGCCGCGATATGGGAATTGACCTGTGAGTACATAATACAAGCTGGCGCCAACGGAGTACAAATCTACGCGGGTATCCAAATCTCTCCCCAAAGCTTGTTCTGGTGCGATAAAGTAGGCAGTACCAGCTAACTCAGTTGTTTTGGTGGTAGTTTTGTCTTTCTCCATTTTTTTGGCAATGCCGAAATCTACGATTTTAGCCTGCCCTTCTTTGGTAACCAAAATATTGGAAGGTTTGATATCACGGTGGATAATCCCCTTATTGTGAGCGGCATCCAATCCTAATAATACTCCTTCAAAGAGTTCTAAAATTTGGCTTAATGGTAAGACTTTTTTCTTTTTAATGATTTGGGAAAGGGTTTCTCCCTCAATAAAGGACATGACAATGAAATAATACCCTTGTTCGCGGCCGACGTTGTATACATTTACGATATTGGGATGGTCTATTTCGGCGATGGCTCGAGCTTCAGTGAGAAAAAGTTCAACGGCTTTTTTGTCATTGGCGAGAGACGGACTTAAGATTTTTACACATACGATACGGTTTAATGCTTTGTGACGCGCTTTATAAACCGCTCCCATTCCCCCTTCTGCTACCTTCTGCAAAATGACACAACCTGAAATTTCTTTTCCGACTAAAGAAGTGTTATCGCTCATAGTCATTCCCATTTAATGTAGTAAAAAACTTGATTTTCTTGCATTCAAGCTTTACAATATACTAAAGGTATCTTATCATATTTTATGTGATTTCGTACAGGGGAGGTAATTATGCTGGAAAGCAGCTTTACATTACTAAGGGATATAGGAGAAATCATTTTAAAAGAAGATGAAAGTATTCGGTTTTCCATTGATGCTTACCATGGGTATCGGTATGTGTCTGTGCGTCGCTATTTAAAAACGAATGCTTTTGCCGGGGCCACGCGGGATGGAATTACAATGACCCCTGAAATTGTGCAGGCATTAGCGCCCAAAATACTGTCATTACCTGACAACGAAACGGAACTAAAGGAAGGCATTTTTGGAAAATTTGCCAAACGTGCCGGTATTTGTATCGTATCTTCCATTGCTTCCTTTCATGGCACACGAGGATTGGATTTACGTCAATGGGAAGAAGATAAAGGGTTTACCAAAAAAGGAATATGGATTCCTTTAGATAAATTGCCAGAGGTAAAAAGATTATTCCAACTGACGTTGGATGCATTGAACGAACAGCCGGATATTGACTTCTAATTACGATTCTTATGTAAAACTCCCCGGAATTATATCCGGGGAGTTTTATTTTAATTAATCTGTTTCAATTGCATTATATAAGAAACGAAGGGATTTATTTTTTTGTTTCAACTCCCCTTAACATTTGTTTTGCATTCATAAATACTTCTTCTACAGTAATGTTACGCATGCATTTAAAATGTCCCAATGGACATTTTCTTCCGCCATGTAATGCACAGGGACGGCAAGGTAAGTCTTTTACTTCTACGACGCGGTGCCCTTCTCCATATGGAAAAAATCCTAATTCGCGAGTAGTTGGCCCGAAAATAGCTAAAGTAGGAACTTTGAAAGCCGTGGCAATGTGCATCGGACCAGAATCGTTTGTGATGAATAATTTGAAATGTCCCATTAGGGCCATTAAATCGGCCAAGCTGGTTTTACCACACAAACTAGCAGCATGGCCTTTGGATAATTGGCAAATTTTTTCACCCAAATCGGTATCTTTTTGTCCGCCGCCTACCAATACGGCTTGTACCCCCAACTCTTCTTGCAGGCGACTGATTAATTCTACGTAGTATTCCATTGGCCAACATTTGGTGGGCCAGGCACTGCCAGGGTGAATACCAACCAGCGTTTTCCCCTTTAAGTTAAAATCGGTCATTAGCCGTTCTACGTTTTCTTCAGCAGATGCACTGTAATCCATTTGTAACTTCTCGGCGGTGAACTGTTCTTTTACAATTCCCTGTAATAGAGATAAATTGCGTTCTGCATCATGAATCATCCAATTAAAAGGAACAGTTTTTGTGTAAAAGAATCGGCCTTCGCTGGAAGTAAACCCAATACGTACTTTTACCCCTGAAAGCCAAGCAATGAGTGCACTTCTAAAGCTGCGATGGGGCACTAATAAAATATCAATGTTAGATTTTTTAATAGCCTGAGCTGTTTTCCATACGCCGGCGATTTTATTCCAACCGCGTTTATCGTTTAAGATGATTTCCGATACATCTTTCAAAGGACTGAAAATATCTTTGGTTTGCGGGCGGGTAATAACTACAATTTTTGCTTCCGGGAAAAGCTTTGCCGTTTTATGAATTAGCGGGGTAGTAAGAACGCTATCTCCGATATAGGAAGTTTGGAAAATGCCAATTTTGTTTACTTTCTTTCCCAAATTGGCATTTTTATATGCCCAATCCCCTAATTTAGGTTCTTTATAAATTATAGGGATGTCCCAGGCTTTTAGTGCTTCTAAATATTTATCTAACGTGTGGCGTTCTAAAACAGGTGAAGTCTTGTGGAAACGCACCAATATACGTCGAGCTAAGGCGTTTTTTTCATAACGTACACGATTAGGAATTTTGCTAAAAAAGCCCATTACAATAGTTTTGAATGTAGCATGCAAATCTAAGTAATGCGTGTAATGCCCGGCACGGATTTGACGTATGTTTGCCAGGATGCCTTGTTTGGCAACGAGGATCTCATCAATATCCGGATGTCCGGCCAAAACATGTTTAAAAGCGGGTTTTACCATTAATGTAATGTGTGCCTGAGGCCATTGGGCCTTTATATTTTTATAAACAGGAGAAGAAAGTACAATATCTCCCAAAGAAGATAAACGTACTACTAAAATTTTAGGCGTTTGGTTGTTCGTCATGTGTAATCACTTCCATAATATGATTTGTAGCACCCTTAAAACTAAGTGCTGTAGCCCGTGCTTTAGAAGCCATATTTTCCCGTTGAGGAGCATCGGCCAACAAATTCAACACTTTTGTTTTGAAATTGGTTTCATTGACCAAAATGCCCCCGCCCCGTTCTAGCAAAGCTTGGGCCGTTAACGGCGTATTGTAGAAATATTTACCGAATAGAACCGTTTTTGTTAACATAGCAGGTTCCAGTAAATTGTGTGCACCTCGCGGAACAATAGATCCGCCCACAAAAGCAAGCGAGGAACAAGCATAAGCTGATTGTAACATGCCCATGGTGTCCAAGCAAAGAATATCTACAGATGCAGGGAAATCTTTTTGGCTGGCAAAAGCATAATGCAGTTTGCTTTGGCGAAGCATGTTTTCTATCTCTGCTTTACGTTCCAGATGACGTGGCGCAAAAATAATTTTAGTTCCTGTTTTTATGATATCAGGGGCCGAACGCAGCAAAACTACTTCCTCTTGTGGATGCGTACTGCCCGCTACGAAAACTGGTTTTCCCCCCCAATGGAGGTTCGTAAGCAACTGCTGTATTTCACTGAGCTTGGAAGGGGTATCAGACAGTGAATCATATTTTACGTTTCCACACATCTTTAAGTGTTCGGGTTGCATGCCTAGACGTTGATAACGTGCGCAGTCTTCCTCTGTTTGTAGTGCAGCAAAATGTAAGTGAGATAAAATTCGCTTAAAAAGAGGTTTTATCAGTAAATAAGCGTAAGTAGACTTTTGTGAGATACGCCCGTTTACTAAAGAGGTTGGAATGTTCGCCTGATAGGCTGCTTCTATCATGTTAGGCCAAAGTTCTCTCTCAACGATAAACAAACGATAGGGATGTGCTTTTCGGATAAAACGGCGACAGAAAGGATAAAAATCAAGAGGAGCAAGGACGGCTTTGGCAATATTCGGATTTTTTTGGGCAGTTTCTTTACCCGCCTGCGTGGAAGTGGAAACTAAAATATCACGTTGATAAAATGACTTTAAGCGGGAAATAAGTTCCTGCATGGCGGTTACTTCCCCTACGCTGGCGCAATGCACCCAAATTGCATTTTGCGGAAGACTTTCCGAAGGTTCGTGAGCAAAGCGTTCCCTAAGTTCAGCCCGCAGATTTTTAAGGATTCTTCTACGAGGAGAAAATAAAAAACCGCCCACCACTCCCAGCGCTGCAATCGGGAAAGCCAAATTGGTAAGTACTAATAAAAAGATTCCCATACACTACTATTATAGGATATTTCGTTTCGCTTCGTTCCGGAATTTTATGAAAAGACTTGTTTTTTTAAGATATTTTAGTTATACTTAAGTTGTGAATATCCTATACTAGCGAGGGCTTTATGAAAAAAAGTATTTTATCTGCAATGTTGTTATTGACCGGCCTGGTTGTTAGTGCCGCCGAATTAACATTTGTTACAACGATCGGGGCACCAGTGGGTGTATTTTCCGATGTAACATCTTCCGAAAAAGGTTATGTTAATCAACTGAATTTTTTGACGATTAAAAATGGTGCGCAAGGTGGCACCATTGCGTTGAAGGGTAAAGAAGGAGAAGATAATATTTATGCCAAATTGGGGCAAATCTATTTGTCCGGGGCGGAGACGGCAAAGCTCCATTCAGACGATATTACCGCGTGGAATTCTCAAGGAGAGGTGTGGATACGACGTGGTGACATTGATGTGGAAGTTAAAAATTTGGACACTGACAAAATACGCTTTTGTGAGCCTAAAACGACAGGAGGATCTTCGTGTGTGGCGCAGAACGCTACATTGGGAATAGGAACATTCGTTGTAGATGATAACTCTACAGTAGGACCGGCTGCTTTTAGCGAAATCAAAAAAAGCAATGATGAAACGTGGTTCCCTAAAGATGAAAACGGGAAGGGCCCGGATAGCGGCGCAACAGGAACGTGGGAACAGGCAAAAAAATTTGATACCAGTCAGAATGGAAAAATTTGGGTTTTGCAAGCTAAGCAAATTTAGTTGGCTTTTTAGCCCCTCGAAAGAGGGGCTTTTTTATGGATAAATCTGGGCAAGAACCCGGAGTTTTTTAATTATAATCAAATCAAGATTTTATGGTAAGATTACTGGTTTGTTTTCTTCTTGAAGAATTTCCCGATATCTTTTAGTGTAGTTGCGGCATCTGTTACTGCATCTTTTACCAAGGTATCTGCCGCTTGAACTGTTTCTTCAGTTGTGTCAACAACGTCTGTGTCAGTTGCTTTTTCAGTCTTACCATTCAACATATTTTCTAAAACGGATCCGACGGTGCGGGTAATATCCAATTTCCCCTTTGGGTTTTGGGGCGTTCCCGTGATTTTAATAACCATAGGAACGGTATCGGTTAATAAAGAGGCGTGTGCAAGCATGCGCAATGTGTCTTCCGGGAAATTTATAGTCCCGGTTGCTTGAATATCTACCAGAGAAGATTTAAAGACTGTATTGTCAATATTCATTACGCCGTTTGTAAAGGTGTAGGAGCCCTCTCCCATTGTAAAAGGAATCGATTTATCTTTCTCTTCTGAAGGAAAGATGTTTAGCTTTAAAGCCTGGGACACTTTACGTATAACATTTAGTGGTAAAAAGAGAATTTTTACGAATTTATTTTCTTTTACAAATACCTCTAAATCCGTGATTGAGCCGGGTTGCAAAGAGAAGGAAAGAGTTCCGTTTGCTTGTTTCATAGAGTCGGAAAGTTGAGTAAGATTTGCCTGCAAAGTTAAACCTGTATTATGAAAATGCGGAACGGTTACTTCCCCTATTTTGATTTGCCCGTTTAAGTTAAGTAATGGGGAATTATTCACTTTTTTCTCAGAAGAGGGAGATGCTGTTTCTTTATTGGAAGACGGAAATTCAGTAAGTACTAATTTGTCCAAATCTAAATTGAGCGTTAGATTGTTTACACTAGGGGTTGATTGATAAGAAAAATTTCCCACAAAATTACTTTGGTTAAGTAATCCCGTAAGCGCTGCAGAAAAATGCTGCAAGGAAAAAAGCGAAAAAGAACCGGATACCTGTTCAAAAGTAAACGGAGAATATAACAGGGAAACATTTTGCAATGAAAACAGTCCACTGAAATCGTTTTGCCCTTTCTTGGATGTCGCTTTGAAAGATCCGTCGATTTTTCCTGTAGGTTGTAGAGAACTCCCCCCCTTCATTTTCATCAATTGGGTTAAATCCGCTTGGAGGGTGCCACTGAATGAGTAGGGGTTATTGTTGTTTTCTTCCCAGCTGATATGGCCATTTGTAACAAGGCGGTTATCTTGGGCAGAAAGAGTGGCTTCCGATACGGTGGCAAGGCTTTTTTCTAAATTTATTTGGGCCAAAATTTTCATGGCAAGTGTAGGAACAGAAAATTCAGGAGATTCCGGCCACAGTTGTTTTAATGTCTGTGCGGAGAGACCTTGTAGTTTCCCTTCTAAATCAATCTGCGGAGCTGTAAAATTGTTTACATTTCCGGACAGGACCAGGTCGGCATCTTGATAATGAGCGGTAAAAGAGTCAATTTTGGCAGTAGCATCTTTCCAATTTAAGTCCGATAACGTTATCACCCCTTCTGTTTGTATGGGGATACGAAGTTCTTGAAGAGATTTTTGATTTAACTGAATTGTGGAATCAATTTTGATTCGAAAAGGGGTAGTCAAATTAAAGCGGTGTATTTCTAAGTTTAGGTGATCTAATGCACTTTGGGTGCCTTGGGTTTCATTCTTGTAAGAAATCTTACAATCTGAAACGGAAATTTCGTCAGCAGATAAGGAAAAAGAATTGTGCCCTTCACTGGTGTTTTGAGGTTGCTGAGGAAACGTTTTGGCCTTTTTGGTAGCGAAAGAAGCAAAATTAAAATTACCGTCTTTTTGTTGTACCAGATTTAATTCTAATCCATCTAACTGTAATGTGTTTATTTCAATACGCTTTTTTAGAAGAGGCTTTACGGCCACCTTAGCGACTAAGGTACGTGCCTGAATAAAAGTTCCGTTGGCAAAAGAAATTTCTTCTGAGAGAGAAAAATCTCGCAGTGTCAGTCCAATCCAATTAAAAGAAACGGAATGAAAAGAAACTTCCCGGTTCCAGTTTTCTTTTGCATATTGAGCTACCCAGTTCTGGATTTTTTGTGGAGAAACGTAATGTTTTAATGCGACCCATCCCCCCCCTATTAACGAGAGTAAGATAATGGACATTACCAAAAGGAATTTGAGCAATTTACGCATAAATTATTTCTTTTCCTTCGTGTCAAAAGTTTCAACCACTTCGGCCTCAATTACATTTTCTTTGTCTTGTTGGGTTTGGCGGAAAGCGACCAAATCTTTGTGCAAGAGCGTCAATACAAAAATAATAAAAGCGCCATCATCAGCAATGCCAAGCATAGGGAGTACATCTGGCAAGAAATCAATGGGAGCGAGAAAATAGAAAAAACAAACAACGGCCCAAAACAGTGTTTGCCACGGTGTTTTATATTCGCGGCGCAAAATAGCTTTTAACATGGCGAAAAAGGTAGAAATATCTTTAAAAATAACAAGCGGATTCATACGCAAACCTCCCGGTAATGGTATCTCTTAATATCATATCAATTTTGGTTTCACACGGAAATAGTTTTACTTAAGAGTGTAGGCCTAGTAAGTCTATTGAATTGAAGATTTGTAAAAATAAAGGCAGTATTCACCTTTACAAAAAGGGGGTGCCTTTATGCCCCCCCTTGCTATAGCTATTTGGATAGTTTTACGGATTGCGGACCATTGTCATCTGATCCTTTATTATCTTTTTCGGTTGAATTGTCTAGTATTTTGCGATCTTTTTCCAACTGTTGAGATAAATCGTCATCAAACAAGATGGTAGGCATTCTGTCCTCGTCACCGGGAGTCACCTTATGCACTTGATTGGGTTGGTAAACTTGTTGTAGCTGTTCATGTAATTTGGTGGCTTCATTCCCGGTCACAACGGCTGTACTTTCAATAGTAAGTTCTTGTAATTGCTCGGCATTTAATCGAATCGTTTCTTCTCCATCAAACTTCACATTTTCGTCATCTGGAGAAGCGTGTGTCGTTGAGGCGCGCTTTTTATGCGCTTTTGCTTGAGGGATTACTCCCCAGGTCGACTCTAGTTGAGAGTTGGCTTCCGTATTAATAAAAACCAACACGGGATAGATGAGAGAACAAGCATAAAAGAATAAACAGATGAAAACAGCGGCGATTGCAATCACTACTAATAGAACGATAGGCAACCCCCCTATGTTTAACTGGGGCACATACAGGGGAATGGCTTTGTAAAGTAGTGAAAATAATAGTTGTGGGAAAAAATTAAAAAGGGACATGAGAACCAGCATTCCCAATACGCGTAAAAATCCTCCGATTCCACGAGTCATTTCCCAGCTTTGGACAAGTGCACTGATAGGGCCCTTGTCGCGCAAAGCAATAGCTAAGAAAGCATAAAAAGTTCGGATGAACAAAAATAAAAAGAAAAGCAAACCGATACCAAAGAGTATAAAGGAATGCGCACTTATGATAAAAAACAGAAGTACACCCACAGCGACAGCCTGTATACAGGCTAATATAATAACGAAGATGGTCGGAAGAAAAGAAGAAAATATGGATTGAAGAAAAGATTCTGGTCTTTCTTCTATGAAGGCTCCATACAAACGTGCAATAAGAACAGGAGCCAGTATACATATGAGAACCAATACCAATAAGAAGATTACTAACGCTACTTTAATTCCCGCCATCATTTGCGTGGCACGAGTAAACATTGGTATCGCAATAGCCATACCTATTCCCAGTAATAACGGTACAAACAATAAAAGCATTGCTTTTAGAAAAGTGCCAAAAGAACGATTGGCAATACCAAACGTTTGAAGCCACAGTTGAAAGACGGTTTGTTGTTCTCGAATACCCATAGAAATCCCTTTTCTCCTTTTCCTTATTATAGCAAAACAAAATAATTATGCGTAAAAAATCAAACAATTTTGGCTAATGCTTGCCCGGCAGCATAACCACTTGCCCATGCCCAATGCAGGTTAAATCCTCCTAATCGGCCAGTTACGTCAAGCAATTCCCCTACTGCATAGAGCCCCGGGACTTTTTTACAAGCAAAAGTGTGGGGATTAATTTCCTTTGTATCAATCCCCCCTGCGGTCACTTCCGCTTTTGTATAACCGGCTGTTGAACAAGGAACAAAGGTGAAGTTTTGCAAGCGACTTGCGGCAGTTTGCAATTCTTGTTTGGAAGCATTGGCCAAGTCCCGTTCTAACTCACCTAAAAGGGATTTTATGATTTTATAAGATAGAAAATCTTTTAAAGAACTTGCCAGGGAAAGCGAAGAATTTTTGTATTTATAAAAATGTTGCAGTACATCTATTTGCGGTACAAAATTAATGGTAATTTCTTGTTGTGGCATACAAAAAACAGAAGCTTGTAATACAACCGGTCCACTAATGCCCTCATGGGTAAAGAGTAAATCCCCTGTAAAAGTTTGTTTTTTAATATGTATTATGGCATTTAGAGAATTTCCGGCCAATGTGCAAAAAATTGGTCGAAGTGATTTGGGGGCAGTTAAACCACAAAGAGCCGGACGTTGAGGAATAATTGCTAGGCCAAATTGTCGTGCGATTCGGATGCCCAGAGAAGATGCGCCTAAAGAGGGATAAGAAAGACCTCCGCAGGCCAATACTACGTTTCGAGCCCGTATATTTCCCGAAGATGTTTGAATTATAAAAAAATCAGGTGTACCTTTTGAGACAGAAAGTACCTGCGTATTTAAAGAAAAACGAGTATTATTTTCTCGCGCACGTTGAACTAATAGACGGACAATTTCTTTTGCAGAAGTTTGAGAAAAGAGTTGTCCATCTTGGCGTTCTTCATAAGGAATATGGGCTTTTTCAAGTAGGGAGATAAAGTCTTGTGGGTGAAAAGAGGCTAGTGCATTTTTACAAAAATGGGGTTGCTGACATAAAAAATCTTTGGCAGATATATGCAAATTAGAAAAATTGCATTTTCCGCCACCGGAAACATTTATTTTGGCACCGGGTTGTGCGTTATGGTCTAAGATAATTTTGGAGGCATTAAAGCTACCAGCACAGAATAGTCCGCTGGCCCCAGCCCCAATAATTGCTGTGTGAAAATCTGCCATACATAAAGGATAGCAAAATATGTTATACTACTAATAATTATTTGAGAGAAGTTGTCCTTATGAAAATAAAAAATCGCAAGGGAATGGTGCAGACCCAGTTGAAAAATTTTGGGGACCGTTGTAAAGAAGCAGGCTTGCGCATGACGCGGCAACGGCAAGAGATTTTTCGTGCAGTAGCTTCCTCTTGCGAGCATCCGTGTGCAGAACAGGTGTTTGCACGGGTGCGTTCCAAGTTACCCAATCTCTCTTTAGATACAGTGTATCGGACTTTGTCCTCCTTGGAAGAGATGGGTCTTTTGCAACGGGTGGGTTTGTCCTCCAAGGCACGTTTTGACGGTGATGCAAGACCTCATTGCCATTTTGTATGTACTCAATGTGGAGAAGTGTATGATGTTTTCCTACGGCCCGGGGAGCAATTGCCGGTTCCGGTTTCTGTACGCGCTATGGGACAAATACGCCAATCCACGGTACAGTTTAAGGGAATTTGTAAATCTTGCCAGTCTCGTTGAGGAGGCTGGATTTTATAGGAGAAATTATGGAATTGAAAGGCTCTAAAACGGAACAAAACTTACAAACCGCGTTTGCGGGCGAATCGCAGGCGCGCAATAAATACACGTACTATGCTTCTAAAGCAAAAAAAGAAGGGTTTGTGCAAATTGCCAAAATTTTTGAAGAAACCGCTAACAACGAAAAAGAACACGCAAAACTTTGGTTTAAATATTTGCACAATGAAGGAATCCCCACTACGGCTGAAAATTTGTTAGATGCTGCCAATGGGGAAAATTACGAATGGACCGATATGTATGCGGGTTTTGCCAAAACGGCAAAGGAAGAAGGCTTTGATAAATTAGCTTATTTGTTTGAAGCTGTTGGTAAAATTGAAAAAATGCACGAAGAACGCTATCGCAAACTTTTACACAATGTGCAAACGCAAGAAGTATTCAAAAAAGCGGGTATTGTGATGTGGGAATGTGCTAATTGCGGTCATGTGTGTGTGGGCGAAAAAGCTCCGGAAGTATGCCCGGTGTGTGCACATCCGCAAGCCTATTTTATGATTCATCCGGAAAATTATTAAAATAGAAACTTGTATCGTTTTGAAAAGCAGAAAGGGATCTCCTTTCTGCTTTTTGTTGAATTTATCAAGTTATTAGAAAAACATTTTATCGACGGATTGATAAAATAGCTCCTAAAGTAGCGGCGCAGGTTCCTAGTAACATAGCTCCTTTGATTCCTCCCATAAAAGCAGTTTGTTGGCTAGCTCCATGGGCTTGCAATCCATGTTCTATGGCTGCGAATACAGCTACAGAAAACGCAATTCCAAAAATCATCCCCACGTTGCGTGCCAGGGCATTCATGCTGGCGACCACGCCTAATTTGCCCTTTGGGGCGGCAGAAACAACCGTATTATTATTGGGAACCTGAAAAGTACCGGAGCCGGCCCCCATAATCAGTTGTGCCAATACAATATAGGAAATACTGGGAGAGATGCCGATAAAAGCGAAGAGAATTGTCCCTATAATGATTAATATGAATCCGGCAGTTGTTAAAATTCGAGCGGGCCATTTGGCATTGAGTGTCCCGGCCACGGCTGACGTAATTGCTAATGTAATGGGAAATGGTAGAATAAGCAACCCAATTTTAATAGGATCTAATCCCAAGATATCTGTTAAATAGAAAGGAAGTAAAACGGTATTTACAAATAAGGCTAAGTAACCTAGCAAAGCTACTAAACAACCAATGGAAATAACGGGATTTTTGAAAATTTCCAATTCTAAAAAGGGTGTTTTGGCCGTTTTTTCTCGACGTAAAAAAAGCAATAAAAATACCAAAGAAATGGCAAATCCGCTTAAAATAAAAGGATTGCTCCATCCTTTGTCGGAGGCGGTATTAAGTGCGGCCAGGAAAGAGAAACTCATTAATACATAAAGGGTCGCTCCATAATAATCCATTTTTACACGTTTGTGTGCATTGAAACGCGGAATAAGGTAAATTCCCCTCCATACACCCGCTATGGCAATGGGCACGGACAACCAAAAAATACTTTTCCATCCGAAGGCTTGGATGAGGGCTCCCCCAATAGCTGGCCCTGCCAAAGAACCGCAGGCAACTACCGCTCCGATAGCCCCAAAAGCTTTTCCGCGTGAAGCACCATGAAAAATTTGCGCAATTAAAGCCTGGGAAGTAGCCATCATGGCAGAAGAGCCTATCCCCTGTATTCCACGGGCTAAGAGCATGGTGGAAAGCGAATTGGATAAAGCCCCTAAAAGGGCCCCTACACCAAAAGTAATAAACCCTCCTAAGTACATCCATTTGCGGCTATAAATATCGCTCAGTTTTCCAAAAACAGGCAATAAACAGGTAAGGACCAGCATATAGAAACTAACAACAAGTTGTATGCTTTCTAATGAAACCCCAAATTCACTGGACATGGTTGGCAAAGCAATGTTTACAATTCCTGCTGATAACGTAGACATAAAGGTTCCGTTGGCAGTAACCGTAAAAATCATCCATTTACGTGACAAGTGAGGTTTTTTCATAAAAAATACAGATAAAAGCTCTCGGGGTTGTATTTGAAGATTATTTTTAGCTATGATATCTATATAGTATTTTATTTAATTTTGTAGTAGTTGACAAATACAGCTCGTCCCTAAAAATTATTTTGCGGAGAATAAAATGATTCTAAAAAAAGATGTTTACCGTGTGGTGGTAGATTTTTTCCGTACGGAATTATCATCTTATCAATCGGAAGCGTTGGCCGTATTCGAAGAAGGAAAGGAAGAAGAATTTTTTGAACGCTTGCCCCGGGAAGTTCGTAAAAATGCATTTGATAAAGCGGCCTTATTTTTTGGTTATACTTCCAGGGAGTTCTCTTCTCTTGCTCTAATGGCAGAGTATGCCTATGCAGCTTATTTGAAAAATCGACGAGTTGTATTTACTACGCAGAATCGTACAGGTTCTACGGTAACATGTATTCATACAGAAAATATGTTGGAAGAAGAAGGCTCTGCTTTGGTTCCGTTTTTTAAGGGAGTTAAACGGGTTGTCTCTTTAGTACCAGCCAATCAGTGGTATGGATTTACTTTTACAATCACGTTGCCGCATATATTAGGAATAGACGTGGCTGTTTTACCGCCTCTCTCTACCCAATCATGGGAAGATTGGCTGCAGGAGGGCGATTTGGTGGTTGCTTTCCCCCTCTTTTGGAACTACTGGTTACGGGCCGGAAATAAATTTGCTCCAGGCGTAACAGCTCTATCTTCAACTGCTCCTTGTAAAGATGAAATTATTAATCACCTGTTTGGGGCAGGCCTTGCTCATTTTGCAGAGGTATATGGTTCCAGTAAAACCGGTTCATTGGCCATTCGTACTCATGCCGGGGCGCCTTTTACCGTATTGGATTTTTGGGAAGTTTCTCGTCGGACAGATACGCCTAAATTTAAACGAAAATCCCAACCTGAGTGGTTGATGTTACCGGATGAATTAGCCTTTTTATCTGATCGGTCTATTCGTGTTTTACGTCGAAAAGAGGACTGTGTCCGTGTGGCAGGAGTGGAAGTATATCCGCAGGAAATAGAGCAAATTTTATCGAAACATCCTGCAGTAAAAAACTGTCGGGTGCGGTTGATGCGACCCGACGAAGGAAAACAATTGAAAGCTTTTGTAGTACTTAAGGAAGGTTATACGCCTGCTCATGAGAGCATTATACGTACTTACTTATCCCAAAAATTGACAGCTTATGAAATGCCTACCACCTTTACTTTTGGAGCGCAGTTGCCTGCCGCCGCAGTTGGAAAAGAATCGGATTGGTAAAATTTCTGTTTGATAATCTCTATCGTTGTTTGCAAGGGAAAGGGTCAAAAAGGCCTAGATGGAAAATAGGTCTAAAGGCCCTTGCCCTTTTCAAATGAGAGCGTTAAAATGAGAGTAGAAAGATAGTAATTCCATTATTACTTCGTGGAGTGTGAATAAAAATGAAAAAAATTCTAGCATTAGTCCTAAGTTTTTCTCTAATTACCGGTAGTATTACGCCAGCATTTGCTCAACGCCCTTTTCGGGGAATGATACCAGGAACGTCTCCTCTGATTGAAAAGGGTTTGCAAACGGCCACACAAGGAGAAATTCTCCGTTTAAACTCTCTAACCCCTCAAATATACAGCACTCTATCACGCCAAATATTATCAACTGATCTTTATTCATTGCGCACAAAATTAAATTCAAATCTTACCATTTTCTCTTCCCGCCCTAAAGCACTTGCTGCACCTGCAATTTTTGCTTCAAGAGCCATGGAAACAGCAATGGTTGGGCAATTATTTGACAACGCTTTATTTTTAGGGATAAGAGGAGACCGAAGCGATTTACCTGTTTTGAATAGATTCCATGACGCATTTAAAGAGACTCCTTTTGCAGATGCATCAGCCCTACTTCTTGGCCGTAGTATGGTAAATTATGGAGCATATGAAGAATTTAATCAATTTTTATTGCGGGAAAAGCCAACGGGAAATGTATGGGTAGATTTAAAAAATATTGCAAATCAAAATGGTGGGAATGTAACAGCTCCCGTTGTTGAACAAGGGCGTTTCGGTGTATCTCCCGATCTATCTACCAAGTTACAAGAGTATTTTGGGAAATTTAATTATTTGGGAAGTTTGAACGCGGATTTTTCTAAAGAAGGTACCGAAGTATTTTTGTTGCTTGGTAGGAATAAATCTCTTGCTCAAAGTTCCACGCAAGCCGAAAAAGCAGGTGCATCTTCTTCCGGTTCTTCCTTGGCGGAAGAATCAAGCGGACAAGAAGCTATTGAAGAAGGAAAACCGGTATTCCAACCGATTACATTGCCCGTAACACTAAATAAGCCGGTACTTGAAACTCCAGAAAACACTTCTTCCTATTCAACTCAAGTTGCCAATATTCCCAGCACACAACAGGGAAAAGCAGGAGACACATCTTCGACTCGTGACCGTTTCTTATCATGGTTATCACCATCTTCAGATAGAAACGCTGATAAACAAGCCCGGGCTGTATTAAACAAGCCACAACCGTTAGCCACTCATTTGCGTGATATTGTAATAGGTAATGCATCCAATGCATTGAAAATTCAGGCTCTTCTAAAACTTTATGAACAAGGTTTTTTCAAAGATTTTTTGGATAAACAACCCGCGAATGTTAAAAATAATATCAATAATGCCACCGACGAGCAACGAGGCCGTGCACTACTGCGTTTGTATCAAACTAAATATTTGGAAGAAGTACTTAACCAAATTACGGACGTGGTGGAACAAGGTTCTATTTTAGATGATTTGGAAAGTATTGTAACGCAAGCCGGATGGCAGGAAGAAGTGGAGCGTTCCTATGCAGCGGAAGACGTATTACCGTTGAGGGAAGGTAACTTTAGCGGGGTAGTTCCTTCCGTACCGGAGGCAGATAAAGAAATCATTAAAAATGCCGTTCGTTTCCAGGGTTATGCCAAGAAGAATGCTTCTGTAGGGAAAGTAACGAAAAAAGGTGTTTATTATGAAAATAATATTCCTTTTTACTACCGTAACTCCAAAGGGGAACTTTCTAGCGAACCGGTTGGAATTTTAACGCAGGTGCCCGCTTCTCTATACGGAAGGATTTTGTCCTTTATGCATTTGGCTTCTCAACCTGGTTTGGTTATTCCGGAAGGTTTTGTATTAGCAATAGATGAAAAAGGACAATGGAAAATTGTTGCTCCAAAAGGGAATTTGGCTGCCATAGAAGCCAATCCTCAGTCTCGTAAAGTATTGGAACAAATGAATAAAGAAGGATCTGCACGGGTTCATTTGGATACTAATTACAGTCCAACCGATTTGTTAGCTATAGCCCATTTATTGGAAGTAAATCCTTCTCTTAACTTTGAATTATCTTTAAATACCCCCCACTCTCTTACTCAATTCTTAACGGCGCATGCCTTGTTTGTTGGAAATGATGCCGGGAATACGTTAACCGGTCCGTTTAAGGAGTCGTTGAAAAATGCTGCACAAGGGGTTGTAAATATGGTTACCAACCTTTTGGGTGGTGTGGGATATATGACACCGATTGCCGGCGGATATGCTATGCCAACGATGGCACGTTGGGGAAACAAGAAAACGACCGAAGTAATTTATGGGGCAGCGGGTTTGGCATTGGCCGGATCTGTGTTTGGCTTAGGAATGTTTGGTACAGTAAACCCTGCTACGTTACCTCTGGCTGCATTAGCAATTCCTACAGTTGCATTGGTTTTAGGGGCAAGTTTGGCCAACTCTTTCATTCCTACTTTCTTAAATTTCTATAAGGATCCGGCTGCTCGTACTGCTGCCAACTTGGATTTTAGTACCAAAAAACAAATGTCTCGTTTGGCCCTTTCCGGGATAGTTTCCTTGGCCGCATTGGGCGGACTTAACTGGACGATTGTGGCTCCGATAGGGTTGGGATTGTTAGGAATTTCATACGCTTTGTTTAGAAATACACCTATGTACCGTGAAAAAGGTATTGTTACAAAAGCCAAAGATCCCAACGAAGCTGCGTACATTGAAGCCTATAAAGAATTTAGAAAGAATTTACCGGAAATGCAGGCTATTAAGAGCCGTGTGAAAATGGTATATGCATCCTATGCGGCCAGTTTGATGATTTTAGGTCAAAGTGCCAACGCTGTCTTGCCAGGTGGTTGGGGACAAGGTTTTATAACGGCCTGTATGTTGGCTACATTGGGTGTTCGTATGGCTGCTACCAAGTTGGTCAAGAAAAATATTATGACAGATGACCAATTAACCGGTTTATCGTTGCCTACGTTGGCTCTTTCCGGTGCCGCACTGGCTTTGTTGCCTTTCTCAGGGCCTCTAGCAGCTCTTACAGGGCTTGCAGGCATCTTACACTACATGGCCACGGCCGTTCCTGGACAATTGGATGCTGCCCGTATGCAAAATATTGTAACGGCTAAGATGCAGGAGTTGAAACAAGGCGTTTTGTCTGATGAAACATTGACAGAAGCAGAAAAAGAAGCAGCTATTAAACAGTTAGAAGCAGAGGAAAAAGTATGGTCTGCTCAGGCTTCTAAAGATTATTCTCTATATAATTCCCGTGGTTTGTGGGGTATTTTCGTAGCCGCTGCTGCTGCTTTCTTGTTCGAAGACCTTGGGCCACAGTGGACCCATGATATTTTGGAAACGATTTCAAGTGTATACGGAGAAAGTTCACATGGATTGGCGCTCGATCGCTTGCTGTTTGGCTATTCCGCTGGGGTGGCTGGATTGTTGGCCTTGAAAAATGTGAATTTGACACGAGATGGTATCAACTTCTTCCGCAAGAAAAAACCGATTACAGCCGAAAATATTGCAAATCAGAAAATTACTCCCAAAGAGTTTTCCATTAACAAAAATAATGCCACTATGATGTTGGGTAGTTTGACTAGCCCAAAATCAGGCGAAATAAAAGAATTGGAAAATCTGTTGATGGGTGTATACGGTATGTATTCTGAACAAAAATTAACGGATATTTTGATTCGTTTGCAACGAGTCCATAACCGCTTGGTGGCTATTTCTGAAGTGGCAGGGGCAGAAGTAGCACAACAAGCCTTCCAACGGGAAGAAAAGATGTTAATTAAATTCAGAAAAATTATGGAGTTGCCGCAAAGTGATTTCTCTGTTATGTTGCACCGCGAATTGGATAAATTCGAAAAAGCTCTATTTACTCCGGAGAAAAAATTGCGTCAAGATCCGTCTTATGTGGAAGAAAACATATATAAGTTGCCAAAAGCTTATAGTTCCTACGAGTCTGCCCGTCGTGTGTTGGACGAAATGGATCAAATGGCTTATACGTTATCTTCCGGAACGCCGATTGATTATAAGAAATTCGTAGATTATATGTTGCGTGCGCGCGAAGATCTGTTGACGTATGAAAAAGCTAACACGGCAGATTCGAAGCGTGTGAACGAATTGCGTCGCAAAATGGATAAGCTATGCGTATGGTTAAATGAACAAGATTCTCAAAAAGGATTTTTAACCATTTTGCCTTCAGACAGTCCCAATGTAAGAGAAGGAAAACAAGCGATGCGCGATATGCTAGACGCTCCAGAGGAAGGGAACTAAAATTCTTAGAATAGTTGAATGGGGAAAGAGGGAAGACCTCTTTCCCCTTTTTTATAAAAAGTTACGAGCAAAGTTGTTTTTTTGTTATAATAAGGGTAACTGCATTTGATGTGGTTTTTACGTAACGAAAGTGCTTTTTCTTCTTTCTATAATATAGAATTTTTAAAAAACAAAAAATGGAAAGACGAAAAAACAATTTTGTTTTTGTTTTATAACAGGAGATATTATGTTGGCTAAAATCTTAAATTGGTTTAAACCTTTGCCGGATGCTCAACCGCTAACGGATGAACAAGAAATTAAACGTTTGTATCGTTCATGGCGTATTAAGATGTTTTTCTCCATGTATTTTGGGTATGCTCTTTTTTATTTTACCCGTAAAAACTTGGATATTATTAAACCAGTGTTGATTAATAACGGGGTGTTTACCATAGAACAATTAGGCACCATCGGGTTTGTGATTTATTTAACGTACGGAATTGGTAAGTTTATCAGTGGTACGATTGCCGATAAATGTAATATCCGTGCAGTAATGGCTACCGGATTGTGTTCTTCTGCTATTATCAATATTCTATTTGCATTTTTACCCCAAATTCAACAAGTTTTGCCGCTATCATTAACATTTATGGCGGCTTTTTTATGGGGTTTAAACGGGGTTGCCCAATCTATGGGATTTCCTCCTGTGGCTAAAGGGTTAGTACACTGGTTTTCACCATCCGAAAGAGCTACCAAATGGACGTTGTGGTCTTCTTCGCATACCTTCGGGGCGTTCTTTGTAGCGCAACTTATTTCCTTGTTATTATACTGGAAATGTGGCTGGCAAATGGCTTTTTTGGTACCGGCCGCTATGGGGATTGTCTATAGTATTTTTATGGTGTATTATATGACGGATATTCCCAAATCAGTGGGCTTGCCTGCTATTGAGATTTATCGTAACGATGTAATGCCTGTCAAACAAGACAAAAAAGATATGACCCAATGGCAAATTATCAAAAGATATGTACTGGCAAACCCTTTCCTGTGGGCGTTGGCTATTTCGTACGTATTTATTTATTATGTGCGTTTCGCCACGTTAGACTGGGCAACCACATTCCTCAATCATCGTGGTTTTACAGAGGCTGCTGCCGCTTCCGCCGCTTCTGCCATGCCGTTTTTGGGGATGCCGGGTGGTATCGTGGCCGGTTATTTAGCCGACAAGTTTTTCAACGGACGTTGCACACAAATGAACATTATTTACTTGATTATTTTGGCTGCTAGCTGTTGGGGATTTTATAAGTTGGCTGCCCCATCCGCTTTTTGGACGACAGCTATCTTGGCGGCCTTTATCGGTTTCTTTGTAGATGGTCCTCAAAACTTGGCTGGTGGTGTACAGGCTTCTCGTGTAACGGTACAAAAAGCTGCCGCAGCGGCATGTGGATTTACCGGTATGTTTGGTTACTTTGGAGCTATGCTTTCCAGTAAAGGGGCTGCCTATATTAGCACACACTATGGTTGGAAAGGTGTATATGTTTCCTGTATTTACGCGTGTATCATTGCTATGATTTGTATTGCAACAACGTGGAAAAAGGAAGCTGCTGCTCCTGCAAAATAAAATATATTTCATAAGCCCCCCAATATCCTGTTGATATTGGGGGGCTATTTATTTGTGTTAGAATTGCTTTTCTTTATATTTTCAACACATAGAGAAGATTCGTGCTGCCTTTTTGTCCAAACGGAATCCCTGCGGTAACAACGACGTTATCGCCGGTTTTGGCTAAGCCGGTCTCACATACTGCTTTTCGTGCTTCTGTGGAGATATCATCAAAAGTGTGTAAATTTTCAATCACAATGGGTGTTACTCCCCAGGCCAAGGTTAAATGGCGTGCTGTGGTAATGTTAGGGGTTAAAGCTAAAATGGGAATTTGTGCCGTGCGTTGTTGAGCTGCCCGTAATGTAGTAGAACCAGATTCGGTAAAGGTAACAATTACGTTGGCTGTATCCATATTGGCGGCTACTGTACTGGCACCGATAGTAATAGCTTTTTCTTTTGTAGTAGAGGCCGAATGCTCAAAAACGGTTAAACCTTTCTGATAACGGGGATCATTTTCTACGGTTTGGATAATGCGTTTCATGGTCATTACGGCCTCTATTGGGTATTTTCCTTGAGCAGTTTCAGCTGAAAGCATTACGGCATCTACCCCGTCATATACGGCGGTGGCAACATCTGAAGCTTCTGCTCTAGTTGGAGTAGCATTGTGTACCATAGATTCCAACATTTGGGTAGCTACAATAACCGGTTTTCCGGCTCTCCGTCCGCCAGATACGATTTGCTTTTGCAGGACAGGAACTTTTTCAGGACTTGTTTCTACTCCTAAATCTCCCCTGGCAACCATGACAGCATCCGCCAAATCAATAATTTCCCGTAAATGCTCTAATGCAGAGGGTTTTTCTATTTTTGCTACGATCTGAGCATTGGATTTCATTAATTGGCGTAACTCTACGATATCTTCGGGAGATTGTACGAAAGATAGACCAATAAAATCAGCCCCTAATTGTTCGGCAATTTTTAGATCGGCTTTGTCTTTGGCTGTTAAAGCGGAAATAGGTAATTTCACTCCTGGGACATTGACTCCTTTTTTATCCGAGAGTTCCCCCCCCGTCAATATGGTGCACTGCGCTTCTTTGGAAGAACAGGATTCTACCCGTAAACGAATAATTCCGTCATTGAGCAATAATTCTAAACCCGGTTTAAGTACATTAAAAATTTCCGGATGTGGTAAACAGACACGGGTTTCATCTCCTGGAGTAGGAAGTAAATCTAAGGTGAAAAGATTCCCCTCTTTTAAATTTATTTTTTCTTTCTTAAAAGTACCAATTCTCAATTTGGGGCCTTGCAAATCAAATAAAATCCCCAAAGAGAGATTATATTTTTGTTCCATACTACGGATATTGGTAACTCTTTGCTGATATTCGGCTAAAGAGCCATGGCTACAATTACAACGGAAAATAGAAACCCCGGCTTTTACCAGTTTTTCAATCGATTTCTTGTCAGAAGTATGGGGGCCGATAGTAGCAATAATTTTGCAAAAATTATGATGTAATTTCATAGAGAATATCCTTAAATTTTCAAATTTGTCTGTATATTCTATTATTTTTCAAAGCCTTCTGTATAGTCGTCTTGAAAAACATTTCCCAAATCCGCTACAATATAAGCGAGAAAATTAGGGACGACCTAACTTCTTGTTTTGAATATAAAGGAGTTTTTATGCGAAAAATAATGATAACTATGATGTTGTTGGTTGTAATGCTTCCTGTATTTGCGCAAGAAGCCAAACAAGGCTGGCAAGTAGAGCTTAAAAAATTAGCATTTGATTTAACTTCAACAGAAGTGAAAAATGCCGAAAAATACCAAGGATTTGCTGATGCTCGGCTGACGTCAGATTCTCAAACATCCGTACGAGGCAGTTGGGATTCTGTGGCTGACTACTATGCTGAACATTATTTGTGGAATAACGAATTAACCATGGACTACGGGCGTACGAAAATCCGTCCGGTAGATGGAGATACCCTTACCAATGAAAATGCTGATAAAATCCTTTTTACGACAGGTTATACCCAACGGTTGTGGAAAGTAGAAGATACTTTAGGTGGATTTGAAATGGGGCCATTTGCCAATTTGGGGTATGAAACAGAGTTTACCAAAGCCAATGAAGCCCCCCGTCGCCGTGTTTTGCGCGGTAAAGCTGGTTGGAAACTGTTTGAAGGAAAATATTTGAAGGAGTTGTATGCGGCAATTGTGGGAGAGCGCGATTTTACGTATCATCCTTATTCCACCAATTTGGCATGGGAAGCAGGCGTAAAAACGGAAATTCCGGTGCGGGAAGGTGTAATATTTAAAGCCGGAGCACTATTTCGTGATTATTTGGATTATTCCGCAACTCCTACTCCCAACACTAATATTGATTGGGAATTTGAAGCAGATGCTCGGTTAGATGTGCAACTCTACAAAAACTTGTTTGTAGCACCGTTTGTAAGTTACTACACGGCACAGGCTGATGCATTTGGCGCGCGTGGTGAAAATATATATATTGGGGTATCTTTCTCTTTTAATCATGTTTTTCACGCAGCTAAATAGATGAGTATTATTTAGATCAAAAAAATACCCCAAAACAATGTTTTGGGGTATTTTCAATTATTTGGACCGGCTATAGTAAGATATTGTCCCATCAAAGGCTGTAAGTACTAACATAGAATCATTTAAAGTGGTGATTGTATAGTAATCAGTCGTCATTACCATAGATCCTGCCGATAAATCTTTTCCGGAAAGTACCAAAATATTGTTTTCTGAAATGCGCCAGAGGGTATATTTCTGTTGGTTGGATCGAATAGTAATAACTTTCCCATGTTTTTTAAATTCAAAACCACGGGTTTCAGTTGGACTGTTGGGGATGGGTTGAAGCCAGGTTCCCAACAGCTGTTTGTTAGGAGAATTGGCGCATCCTCCTACAAAAAATAATGCGCAAGAGCAAATAAGTAGAAGTTTTTTCATAGTGTTACCCTCAATTTAGAGTGGTTGGTCAAGCTCCTACTTCCTCTTACTAACAGTTTAATGGAAAATCAAGAAAAATCAAGGGAAATTTTTAGGATGAATGTCAGCAAAAAAGCCCCGCCTGAGCGGGGCTTTTTGTCAGGTGTAAACTTATTTGTTTACGCTGGCCATGTGGGCGATTAAATCGAGTACTTTGTTGGAGTAGCCGATTTCGTTATCGTACCAAGACACGACTTTTACAAAAGTATCGGTCAAGTACACGCCGGCGTTGGCATCAAAGATAGAAGTGCGTTTATCACCCAAGAAGTCGGAAGATACAACGGCGTCTTCGGTGTAACCTAAAATACCTTTGAGTTCGCCTTCAGCGGCTTTCTTCATAGCAGCGCAGATGGCTTCTTTGGTGGCCGGTTTGGCCAAGTTGACGGTCAAGTCAACCACGGAAACGTCCAAGGTGGGTACGCGCATAGAAATGCCCGTGAGTTTCCCGTTGAGTTCCGGAATTACCTTGCCCACGGCTTTAGCAGCACCGGTGGAAGAAGGAATAATGTTGCCGGAAGCGGCACGACCGCCTCTCCAATCCTTCATAGAAGGGCCGTCCACGGTTTTTTGGGTGGCGGTGGTGGAGTGTACGGTGGTCATCAAACCGTTTACGATACCGAAGTTATCGTTCAAAACTTTGGCGATAGGAGCCAAGCAGTTGGTGGTGCAGGAAGCATTGGAAACGAATTTAGTACCTTTTACATAGGTTTTTTCGTTTACGCCCACTACGAACATCGGGGTGGTATCTTTAGACGGGGCAGACATTACTACATATTTGGCACCCGCTTTAATGTGTGCTTCTGCTTTTTCTTGAGTCAAGAATAAACCGGTAGATTCTACTACGTATTCGGCACCTACTTTGTCCCATGCTAAGTTAGCGGGATCTTTTTCAGCGGTTACGCGGATTTTTTTACCGTTTACGATCAGTTGGCTGTGTTCAACATCAGCTTCTACCGTGCCTTCAAATTGTCCGTGCATGGTATCGTATTTGAGCATATAGGCCAAATAATCAACCGGGCACAAATCGTTAATCCCAACGATTTCAATATCTTTGCGTTCTTGAGCCGCGCGGAATACAAAACGACCAATGCGGCCAAAACCGTTAATACCTACTTTAATCATACAGTTTACGTCCTCCATGGATATTTTTACTAACACATATATTTTACAATTTTTTAGGCATAGCGGGAATAGTAAAAAATAGCCCCCGAAAGCGTCGGGGGATTTAACATAAGATTTATTTCTTTTGAGCAGGTTTTTTAAGTAGTGCTGCCGGGCTGAATGGACAGGGAATATAATCTTTTAGTTTCTTCTTCATCACGCGTTGAGGTCTTCCCGTTGATAAATCTGCTGTGTAGATAGGCATTTCGGGCGAGCAAAATTCACTCATCACTTGGCGGCAGGCTCCGCAAGGCGTGCTTAACGGACCAAGATCCTTTTGTTTGAAAACAATAACAAGTGCATCAAATTCACGTTCTCCGTTGCACACGGCGGCAAAAATGGCATTACGCTCGGCACACAACGTCATACCATAGGAGGCATTTTCAATATTGGTTCCGCCGTAAATATGGCCACTTTTGGTGAGCACCGCTGCGCCTACTTTAAATTTGGAATAAGGCGAATAGGAGTTTTGCATAGTTTTGCCAGCTTTATCAAAAAGTGCATCTAAAACTGTTTTGGAAAGTTTCATAATTCCCTCCTCTATCTTGGGGATATAGTGTAGCAAAAAAAAGAAGTTTTGTCAGCGAAAAAATTATGCAAGTAGTGTATGGACTGCCTTGATGAGGGGTTGAGTGTCAAATTGAGAAAAATCTTCTTTCGTTAAAAATATTTTAGAAGGGATATTTTGTGGTGCCCATGAATATGCTTCTGGTGTATCTTTATAGAGAGCTACAAGTGGTTTTTGTAGTGCTACCGCTGCATGAACGTACATAGTATCGGGCGTGATGAGCAGTAGGCTTTGTTTTAGTGCGGATAAATTGTGGTATAGTCCGAACGAAGATGGCAAAATAATAAGATTAGACGGTTTGTTTTTTCCGTTGATAAACGCATAAATTTGTGTGGATTTTCCTAGGAGTACAAAATTGTAGCTTGGAAAAGATGTTGCTATGGCGCATACTTGCTCCCAGGAAAAACTACGGTGTTTGCTGGCCGCAAAAACATTGAGCGCAATAAAGGGCTTGTAGGAAGATAAAAATTGCTCGGTTTCACGGGATTCTTTTTCGGGAAAGAACAAATCATAATGAGTATTTGTAAGATCTAGTCCTAATGTGCTTAATAATTTTGCATACCATTGTGTCACGTGGAATGCATCAAAATCAAGTGGAACGGAAACGTTATAAAGTTTTACTCCCTCCCGGTTGAACCCGAAAGCAAATTTAGGATGCAACAGGCGCAAAAGTAAAAGTGTGGCAGCAGAATTTTTGCGGTCAAAATCTACAAATAAATCAAAATTTTCTTTGGCGAGTTGTTGCCCTAGCTGAAACATTTGCCAAAGCTTGTTTTCGCCTATGTAAATGTGGCTGACATAAGGGTTGTGCACGAGTAGTTGGGCACTTGTCGGCCCGGCAATGACGGAGATTTTTGCCTGTGGCAATTGTCTTTTAAGTTCCCGAATTACGACGGAGGTGACAATCATATCTCCTAGTTTGTTGTCATTGCGCAAAATAAGAATTTTGCGGAGATCTTGTACTTCTTTTTGAGAAAAAACGTGTGGGTTCTTTTGATCCAATAATGCGAGGGCTATGCGCCGTTTTTGTTCGCGCAGCCACAGATTTTTTTGACGATTCCACTCGTGAAAATTCATTTTTTTCTTGCTTCCAATAAACGTACGGCTTTTTCAAAGGCTTCATCAACGGACCAATTATCTATTACTTTTACCGGCCCGTTAGCAGAGGTATGTGAGCGAACGGCGGTGGAATGGTTCCCAATAGGAGAGAATAGTTTGAAATTATAATTGTCCCCGGAATAAAACCCTACAAGCGGGGTTTGATAGGCACAAGCAATATGTACGGGTGCACTATCGACAGAAAGACACATATCGACCTGTTTGAGAAGGGCTAAAAATGCTTCTAAATCTTGTTTTCCAGTATAAGTAAAAGATCCTTCCAACGGATATTCTTCCGGCAAAAACGGAAGAATAAAATGACAATGCGTGTGTTGGTGTAATTTGTTAAGCATCTCGCTCAGTAATGTTCTATCCACTTGCCGGTCTGTGCCAAAAGGACAAACTAAAATGTTAGGCACGTTCGGTTGAAAAAACGCTTTTACACGGGCTAACGCTTCTGGCGAGGGATTCGTTAGAGTATAAGAGGGCGTTTGGGCATTTATATGCGGCGCAAAAGGAGTAAGAGCTAAACTTTTGCTTAAATGAGTAGCGGCTAAATTGGGAACATAAAAGTTGTAATTACGGACGGTATTTGCATTGTAATGTTTTTTCGTTTTTTTCTCAAAGCAAATGGTGTACGAAGGAGCTAAGAAAAAATCAAATAAAATGGTTTTTGATGTAAAAGAGGATTGGTAATCAATAAATATTTGGTATTTCCCGCAATGGGTAATGGCCGTCAAAAGGTTATTGGGTAGAATTTCGTCAACAAACGGAATGTGCTTCAGAATTGAGCGATTGCGTGGAGTGGACAGAATGCCTAATTTACAGTTGGGATACGCCTTTTTTAGCTGCTTAAAAGCAGCTGATAAGACAACGCTGTCACCTAATCCAGATCCAATTGGACGAATAAGCACGGAACGAATATTTTTCCAATCTATATTTTTGGCACTGGGCGTGTGGGCAAATAATTTAGCAAATAGTTTTTTCATAAAGAGACGTGTTGCTTTACAAATTCTTTAATAAGGGCGGTTGTTCTTTGCAACTCTTCCTTTCCTAACGCCGGAAAAGTGCCCACCCAAAACGTGTGATTCATAATAAAATCTGTTTGCGGTAAAAGCGCGTATTCTTTTTCCGTTAGACGACTCGAATGGAGAATTTGAGAATTTCCAATGCGCAGTGCGATATCGTTATCCACAAAGGCGGGTTGGCGCAGTAAATTGCCGGCAAAAAGTTGGCGTGTACCGACCCCCTGTTCTTCCAGAAATTCTACCAGTTGTTGTTTGGTAAAGGGAGCCCCTTCTTTGACAGAAATTAAAAACCCGAACCATGAAGGTTTTGTATTTGTGGTAATCTTCGGCAAGATGAGATAATCTTGTAAATCGGTTAAGTTCTTTGTTAAATACGTCGCATTTTGTGCACGTTTTTCTAAAAATCGTGGCAATTTTTTGAGTTGGCTTACACCGAGTGCGGCCTGCCAGTCGGTAATTTTTAAATTAAATCCTAAGTGAGAATAAGTGTATTTATGGTCATAGCCAAAGGGAAGATTTCCCAACTGCATTTTAAAACGGTTTTTACAAGTATTATCTGTTCCGGGTTTGCACCAACAATCGCGTCCCCAATCGCGCAAAGATAAGATAATGCGGTGAAGTTGAGGGTCATTCGTTACGATGGCGCCCCCCTCCCCCATGGTAAGGTGATGGGCCGGATAAAAACTAAAAGTGCCGATATGCCCAATAGTACCGGCTTTTTGGCCCTTCCATTCTGCACCTAATGCGTCGCACGCGTCTTCAATCAGCCACAAATTATGTTTTTTGCAAATGGCTAATACAGCGTCCATATCAAACATATTGCCCAGAGTATGGGCTACAAAAACGGCTTTTGTTTTTTGGCTTAGGGCTGCTTCGATTTGCGCCGCGTCGATATTATAGGTGCCAACTTCACAATCTACAAATACCGGAATTAACCCGTATTGAATGATGGGGCTTACGGTCGTAGGAAAACTGGTGGCAACGGTAATGACTTCGTCCCCTTTTTGAAGCCGCTTTTCCCCCAGTTTCGGTGAGGTCAGCGCTGCCAGCGCGAGTAAGTTGGCTGACGAGCCAGAGTTGACCGTGTGCACAAACCGGATACCTAAAAATTGAGCAAACTCGTTTTCAAATTGGTCACTAAACCGGCCAGACGTAAGCCACATGTCCAAAGAGGCGTCAATCATGGCCATTAAATCTTCCTCATCTAACAATTTACCTGACGGAGGAATATATTTTAATTCTTGCTTTTTGCCATGTACCTGTTTATAGTAATTACGGGCGGCTTGTTTAACAGCTTCTCTTAATTCTTTTTCCATTTAATACTCGTTGAATAATCATTAATTTGTTGTAAAGAAAAGGCGCGCATGTCTGTCTTGCCTTCATAAAATTTTTGATACCACTCTATTGTTTTTTTGATAGCATCTTTGACCGTATAGGTGGGCTGCCAACCCAAAGTTTCTTTTGCCTTAGTGATATCCAGCATTAGTAAATTAGCTTCATGTAAGCTGTCTTTATGGGAAATTCTTACAGTACCTTTTCCGTAGTTTTGAATAACCAAATTTGTTACTTCTTCCACCGTGAGGACACTATCCGTGCAAGGCCCTAAATTAAACTCTTCTGCGTATTTTTTACCTTTGGTATAGAGTAAGTACCCCAAAAGTAAATATCCGCTTAATGGTTCCAACACGTGTTGCCAAGGGCGTGTAGCCTGCGGACTACGAATGACAATTTCCTGCCCTTTTTCTATACTGCGTACGCAATCGGGAATCAGGCGATCTGTGGCCCAATCTCCCCCTCCGATTACATTTCCTGCCCGTGCAGTGGCCAGCGAGAAACTGCCCGGTTCTTGCAGAAAAGAACGACGGTAAGAAGAAGATAAAATTTCTACACAGCCTTTAGAAGAAGAATACATATCGTATCCCCCCATGGGATCTCCTTCTTTATAACCCTGAGATACTTCTTTGTTTTCATAACACTTGTCGCTTGTGATATTTACGAATGCTTTTACGCTTTTACAACGGCGGGCTGCCTCCAGTACTTTGAGGGTACCAATTACGTTCGTTTCATACGTCAATACCGGTTCTAAGTAAGAGAGGCGTACGAGCGGTTGGGCAGCTAAATGAAATATAATTTCCGGTTGAAATTCGGTAAAAACTCGGTTAAGATGAGTAGAATCCAAGATATTCCCCTCATGATGGGAAATTTCTTGTCGTATTTGAATGGCTTGAAACAGAGAAGGAGTTGTGTTGGGTGCAAGTGAGTAGCCGCATACTTCGGCCCCGAGTGCCTTTAGCCACAAAGTAAGCCATCCACCCTTAAAGCCAGTATGTCCCGTAACAAGAACACGTTTCCCTTTATAGCTATCTCTCCACATAGTTAATCCCATTTTTTCCAAGGGGCTTTGCCGGATTGCCAAAGTTGGGTTAATTGGTTTTTATCACGCAATGTGTCCATAGATTGCCAAAAACCATCATGTTTGTAAGCGTGGAGCTGCCCATCTTTAGCTAGCGTTTCCAGAGGAGTGCGTTCAAAAGTGACTTGGTCTCCTTCCCCGATATAATTTAAAACTTGTGGTTCGCAAACAAAGAAACCTCCATTAATCCAAGCACCATCTCCCTTAGGCTTTTCCATGAAAGCAGAAACGGTATTGTCTTGATCCATGGTCACTGCCCCAAAACGTCCAAAGGGTTTTACTACCGTAACTGTAGCTAATTTTCCGGCAGTTTCATGTGATTTTATTAGATCATGAATATTTACATCACTTACCCCGTCTCCATATGTGAGCAAGAAACGTTCTCCGTTAATATATTCTTTGGCTTTTTTAATACGGGAACCGGTCATAGTGTCTTGCCCGGTGTAGAGCATGGTTATTTTCCAAGGTTCTTGTCGCATTTTATGAATAGATACGGTGTTAGTGGCTAAATCAACCGTTAGATCTGAATATTCTTGGTAATAATTTACAAAATAATTCTTAATCAGGTGAGATTTATACCCTGTTAAAATAATAAAATCATTAAAACCATAATACGAGTAAGATTTCATGATATGCCATAAAATCGGGCGATTGCCAATTTCTACCATCGGCTTAGGTTTTAAAACAGTTTCCTCACTTAAACGAGATCCTAATCCTCCGGCTAAAATTAATACTTTCATATTTGTAAATTCCCCCTCCATTATGGTTATTTTAATAAAGAATTAAAAATTAATGCGTTCTTTTTCAATTACGGCCGGACGCTTTAATACTTGTGTAAAGATGGCCCCGATATATTCTCCTAAAATACCTAAAAAGAATAATTGTACCGAAGAAAAAAACAAAACTCCTAATAACAAAGGGGCAGTTCCCATAGGGAAACGATTCCAATAGATAAGTTTTAATATCAAGTAGATGATACCTAGAATAAAACTAATCAAACTAAGAATAAAACCTCCAAATGCGGCCAGACGCAAAGGTACTTTAGTATGATTGGTAAATCCTATCATGGCGTTATCGTAAAGCGTGTAGAAGTTATTTTTGGTAAATCCACGCGTGCGTGAAGGTTGTGTAAACGGAACAAGAGCTTTAGGATATCCCAACTCACATACGAGCCCGCGGATGTAGGGATAAGGATCGTTCAATCGGCGGATTTCTTCGATTACTTCTCTGTCAAATAGACCAAACCCAGTGCAGTTATTGGTCAGCTCGGCGCCCGAATCGTTTAACCAGCCTAAGAGTGTATAATACAATTTGCGTGCAATAGCAAAGAACCACTCCTCTTGAGTTTTTGTTTTTTGAGCCAAAACCACTTTGAAACCTTCTTCCCATTTTTTCAGAAAGTCTCCAATGAGTTCCGGTGGGTCTTGAAGATCGGATGCCATGTAAATAACAGCATCTCCCGTTCCTTGCAACATTCCATGATAGGGAGAACGAATATGTCCGAAATTCCGTGTGTTGATAATTACTTTAAAATTTTTATCTTCTTTAGCAATCTGGCGCAATTCTTCTTGAGTATTATCGGTAGAACCATTATCCAAAACGATTTGTTCATAGTCATATTTTTCTGCGTGTTTGGCCATTTCTGCTTTGACACGGGTATAAAGCTCACGAATATTCCCTTCTTCGTTATAGGCACTGGAAATGACAGATATTCTTTTCTTCATTTAGACCTCTTTTCTTCGTTGGAGTGAAATTTGGTTTTTTTAAATTCATTACGATCTAAAAATGGAAACATATCTTCCAAATCAGGACTGACCAGGGTCCCGTTTGATAATTTGCGTGCGGAAAGTTTTGGAGAAAACGTGTAATCGGAGGTGCAATCTAATTCACACACAAAAGGCCCTTTTGTGGATAATACTTTTTTTATTCCTTTTTCTACGTCTTTATTTTTTGCGATACGCATTGCAGACAACCCAAAAGCTTTGGCTACCTGTACAAAATCTGGAACTTCTACGCCACTACTTGCGTTGCAGCCAGTTAAACGGCCGTTGAAAAAATTGCGTTGCGTTTGGATAATGGAAATATATTCACCGTTTTTAATAATAAAAATTTTGATGGGTAATTGAAGAGTTTTAAGCGTTTGTAACTCTTGAATATTCATCATAATACTACCGTCTCCTTCCAGACAAACGGTTTCTTTTTTACCATTGGCCAGGCAGGCTCCCATTGCGGCAGGAAGGCCATAACCCATGGAGGCATTACCGGAGTTAGAAAAAGTACGTTGTCCTTTTTTATGAGGAAAAGCTTGTAAGAAAGCAACACAAGAGGTTCCGTTAGAAGTTACCAACGTAGTTGAGGAGGGTAATATTTCCCCTAGTTTTTGCATAAAGAAATAGGGATGAACTTTATCGTTGGCACGTACGCTAAATTCCCGTAAGGGAGGAAATTGCCGTCGTAAATGTTGGCAATGTGCCAGCCAGCCTTTAGCGCCTAAAGGGTTGGGTAGCAAACGGACAAGCTTTGGAAGTATATCTTTTAAATCTCCACAAATGGCCAAATCCGGACAGATTGTTGGTTTTTTCAGTTCAGCAGGGTCAATATCTATCACAATCTTCTTGGCATTTTTAGCGTAGTTTTCCCAGTTGTAGCTGATTTGGCGAATATTGTTACGAGTACCCAAAAATAAAATTACATCGGCATTTTGCAACGTAAAGTTGCCTGCCCGTTGGCCTACTGTTCCGATATGTCCGGCAAAACAAGGATTTGTGTCTTCGATTAAATCGATTCCGTTAAAGGTAGTAACAACCGGTATTTTGGTCTGAATAAGCAATTTTTCCAATTCCTTTTGCATATTACTTAAACGCACGCCATGACCTGCCACAATGAGCGGTTTTTTAGCGTTTTGTAACCATTTAGCGGCCTTTTTAAGGGAAGAAGATAAATTGGTTTTTTTTGTTTTTTTAGGTATAAATTTTCTGAGTTTTTTAGGATCTATCAAAGCGGCTTGAATGTTAATTGGAATATCTATCCATACCGGGCCGGGGCGCCCGTTGGTGGCTTGATAAATGGCTTCCTCTAAAACCTTATCAATCTCATTAGGATCTGTTATCATTTTGGCATATTTGGTAAGTGGCGTTACTACGCTGACAATGGGGGCTTCCTGATCTCCCAATTGCCTTAGTGGCAGTTGTGGGCAACTGGCCAAAGTGGTGGAAGTTTTTACCTGTCCGGAGATAAACAATACAGGCGCGCTGTCTGTCCATGCTCCAAACACACCGTTGAGGCAATTGAGGCCACCGGGTCCCGTGGTTACGCAAGCGACTGCCAGTTGGTTATTCCGGCGGGCATATCCTTCGGCCGCTAGAGAAAGAGCCTGTTCATTGTGTGGAAAGATTTTAGCAATCTTTTTACTTCTCCCAAAACTATCGTTCAGATGCATAGCACCGCCACCTGTTACCATAAATACATGGCGTATACCGTGATCTTCCAATTTTTTTACCACATAGTCCGATAGTTTTATCATCTTATAATCCGCGTTCTTCAATAAGCCTTTTTAGCGCCTTATTATGAGCGTAAGGGCAGTCTATTTGTGAAATTTTAATTGGATCGTCTTTTTTAATATCTTCTAAAAGTACTTCTCCCCGCATTAATTCACGGCAGGAAATCTGCCCTTTTTGTAAGGGAATGGCTAAATAAACATCTTCGTCGGTTAATTTATGCCCCTTTGGTAAATCCCAACGAGCGTAAACGCCCCTTACCAGTGCGTCTAAATACGTAATTTCTTTGCGTGGAGCGATATTTTTAGAGGTTGCACTATGCCCACAAAGGATGACGGCCTTTTGATAAGCTTTGATCCAGCGGTCTATATCTTCGGGTAGGGAGCAATAGTCGGATATAGGGATATCGTCAGCCTGAATATCAATATGACGCTCAAAAGTACGTGCGCCTTTCGCATAGGCGATTAGCATAGAACTTTCCAAATCGTCATTTAACTCATGCGTAGAAAAACCAATGATATGATCTGGGTAACGATTCTTTAAAAAGTCAATTTGATTGAGTTCCAATTCTGATTTTTCAGAAGGATAAATACTGACACAATGGTTGATAGCCAATGGAATATTACGGTGTTCAAAGAAAGTAACCAAATCATCAATGTCTTTGAGCGAACTTCCTCCTGTCGATACAATAACCGGCTTACGGGTAGTAGCGATCTTTTCAATAAGAATCCAATCGTTTAAATCTGAACTGGCAATTTTGATGATATCAATGCCCAATTTTACGCAATTGTCTACGGATACTTCATCAAAGGGAGTGGCCATGGGGATGCAATTATTTTGGCGGATAGCATCCACAAGAATTTGGTAATCTTTGATGTCCATTTGAGTGGCAACGGTTTTTTTAATGTAACGAATATCTTGACGATTTTTAAAATCTTTATGAATAAATGTGGGAACATTGCGGAATTGCAATTTGATAGCAGCACGTACATTATTGAAACGAACAATTTTGGCAAAATCTTCGATAATACGGATGCCGCGTTCCCGTTTACCCCAGTGATTGTTGGCTAGTTCTAAAACAAATAAATCTTCGAATATTTTGTTTTTCATGTATTTTCCTCTGTGGTTTATTTATCTGTTAAGAGTAATTGTCTATCCAGTAAGTTCTGATGCATTCTATAATAATTAAAAAGCTTTTCTATAGCAGTTTCAAGAGGGGTAAACGAAAGTTGGGGCATTTCTTCTCTTAAACGAGCATTGCTGCCGGAATAATTAAGGCCATACCCTTGTTTGGCTACTTGGATAGGATTGTTCTTCCTCCCGATCTTTTGCACTTGTTTTGCCACATCTAACAGCTCGGTTTCGGTGTCAGGAGTGATGTTATAGGTTTTGTGTTTCGTTTTATTTTCAATAAAAAACTCTAAAATGGGCATTAAATCTTCGACATATAAATAACTAAAACGACGGTTTTGACGTAGCGTAATCGGTAACCCAAAGAGTGTTTTGCAAATTGCGTTAGAAATAAAACGGATTTCCCAATCTTCTTGAGGACCAAAAATACCAAAAATATTAAGATCCACTACGTCGGGCAGATGCTTGATTCGTTGATGAATAACGTACTTGCAAAAACTATGGTCATCTTGCCCCATATGGCTACCGATTTGGTCTTCAGTTACCAAACGATTGTCCGCAGCTATATCATAAACGGCACCACTGCCAAAATTAATCAATTTTCCAAATTTATCTTTATGACGAACCAAATTTTCGAACATGCGTACGTTGGTATAAAACAAATTTGTAGGGTCTTTCGCGTTGCGATGGCCGGGTTTTGTGGCAGCATGAAGAACCACATCAAATTGATGTGTTTGGAAGTAACTATCTACTTGTGTGGTATCGGCAAGGTTTAACTCAAAACTTCTAGGGGCAACCAAATCATATTTTTGGGCCAAAAAACTTTTTAAGATATTTTTGCCAATAAAACCGTTACCACCGGTAAGTAAAATGGTTTTCTTCATATATTTTGTATTGTAGCAAATAATAATAGAAAAAACCCCGCCGAAGCGGGGTTTAAATTAACGGATGCGGACTTCATCCTCTCTTTGTTCTTCCGCACTATTGGGCGAAGGATGTTTGCGCTGCCATGTGTCTACATAATTTTGAACAAACATGTAGAACAAGGGAATAAGTACCAATCCTGCCAGGGTGCCGATAAGCATACCCCAGAAAACAGGTGTACCAATAGCACGGCGGCTGGCAGCACCTGCACCGGTGGCAATTACCATGGGGACCATCCCCAAAATGAAGGTAAACGCTGTCATGAGTACGGGACGGAAACGTTGCGTAAGACCGTCCATAGCTGCACTATAGACACTAGTTCCCTTCTCTTGTTCTTCTTTCGCAAATTCCACAATCAAGATAGCGTTTTTAGCAGCCAATCCGACGAGAAGAACGAGCCCTAATTGGGCATAAATACTCATGGATAAGTTGGTAATTAATAAACCGAACAATCCTCCGAATACGGCCGCTACAACAGACATTAATACCGGCACGGGAATTGTCCAGCTTTCGTACTGTGCGACCAAGAATAGATACGCGAACAAAATGGCTAGAAAGATTAACGTATTGATTTGTCCTTTATTTTGCTTTTCCTGATAACTCATTCCCGTCCACTCATAAGCGTATCCGGGCGGCAAGTTCTTCATAATCTTTTCCGTTACTTCCATAGCTTCCCCAGTACTGGAGTCCCCATTGGGGGTAGCCATAATGGTGGCCGCCGGATATTGGTTGTAACGCGTAATTTGGCGCGGAGAAAGGATATATTTTAAGTCTACCAATGCCATTAAAGGAACCAATTCTCCCGTTGCGCTGGTTACGTACATCTTGTTGATGTTTTCCGGTGTCATGCGGTATTTACTGTCGGACTGCATAATTACTTTGTTGACCTGTGTGCCGAAGTTTACATCTCCAACATAAGAAGATCCTAAGTAATTTTCCAAAATGGCGAAAATACTGGAGACCGGTACTTTCATGGCTTCTGCTTTGGTTCGGTTAACATCTAAGAAGATGTTAGGGGTATTTGCCTGAAAGGTAGAATAGGCCATAGCCATAGAGGGATCATTCATCATTTGAAAACCAAAACCAGCGGAAGTATCAGCTAATTTTGTATAGTCAAAGTCATTGAGCGTTTGTAAACGTAAGTCCAGTCCACCCGAAGTTCCTAATCCAGGAATAGAAGGCATTTCTACAGCACGGATAGTAGCGTCGTCTATAGCAGCAAATTTTTTAGAAAATAGCTGTGCAATATAAGATTGCTTGAGTGTTCTCTTTTTACGTTTATCCCAGGGTTGTAACGAAACAAACCCTACGGCTACGTTTTCCCCGGAACCGGACATTAAACTAAAACCGATAACGGAGGTAAAATGTTTTACCCCTGGAGTGTCTAATATTTCCGGAGTAATTTTATTGAGTACTGCTTGTGTACGTGCAAAGGAAGCTCCTTCGGGCAAAGCAATATTCAACATTACAATTCCCTGGTCTTCCACCGGAATGAAGGAAGTGTGTATGGTTTTTAAAAGGAATATATCCAAAAACACAAATCCCACGAAAAGGGATACAATAATAGCCTTGCGTGCTAGTCTTCGTACGATATTACGATAACCTTTCCCTCCACGTAAAACGGCTAAGTTAAACCAACGCAATGCGAAAATCTTTGTTTCCGGAATGGGTTTTAACAACGTAGCACAAATTGCCGGAGAAAGAGAGAGTGCATTTAATGTAGAGAAACAAACAGCCACGGAGATGGTAACAGCAAATTGTTTATAAATTTCCCCGGTAATTCCTCCCATAAAAGTAATGGGTACGAAAATAGCCAGCAGCACAAGAGTTGTAGCAATAAGTGCACTGGAAAGTTCTCCCATGGCTTGCTCAGCTGCATGTTTAGCTTGTTGCCTTTCACGGTTCATTAACACGATTACACGCTCTACTACGCAGATAGCATCATCCACCACAAGACCGATAGCCAGTACGAGAGCAAAGAGTGTGAACAAATTAATGGAATACCCTAAAGCCAACATGACAGCAAATGTACCTAACAGAGATACGGGAATGGTAGCCGCAGGTACAAGTGTAGCGCGCCAGTTTTGCAAGAAAACATAACACACGATTACGACCAAAATGAAGGTAATGAATAAGGTGAAAAGAACTTCCTCAACAGATGCGGTAATAAATTCAGTCGTATCAAAAGCAAAATCATATGTAAGACCAGCCGGAAAGAATTGCTCCATACGTTTCATTTCCGCTTTGATCCCTTTCATGGTTTCCAAAGCATTTGCCCCGGAAGAAAGGTTAATCATCAAAGGAACTGTAGGGTGACCGTCAAAAGAACCGGCGAAACTGTAGCTTTCTTGCCCTTCTTCTACGCGGGCAATTTCAGAAAGCCGCACTTCGCCACCTTTACTATCGGTACGAACGATAATTGTTTGGAATTCCTCGGCACTGTTTAAGCGTCCTTGGGTTTGGAGCGGATAAACGGTTAAGATGGCGCCATCGCTGGGGCGCGCCCCGATTTTGCCCAAAGAAGGTTGATAGTTTTGCGTTGCGATGGCACTTTTAACGTCCGCTACGGAAATATCCAAAGCAGCCATTTTATCCGAGTCTAGCCATACACGCATGCTTTTTGCAGCTCCGAATACGCGGGCTTCCCCCACCCCGTTTACACGACTTAAGTTTTTCTGTAAATTGTTGTTGAGGTAATCGCTGATTTCAATGGTATTCATCTTGCCGGTGGGATCACTAAATGCGAGCAAGCCTAAAATGCTAGATGAACGGCGAAAAACACTAATTCCTTGTTGTGTGACGGCAGCCGGTAACAAAGGAGACGCTTGCGAAACGCGGTTTTGTACTTTGACCTGGGCAATATCCGGGTCGACCCCCGTTTTGAAAGTGATGGTAAGCATATAAGAGCCGTCCGCAGAGTCAGAAGACATGTAGAGCATGTCTTCTACCCCATTGACGTTGGCTTCGAGAGGAATGCCGATTGTTTTGGCAATAACGTCTGCACTGGCGCCCGGATAGACTGCCCGGACAATAATTTCCGGCGGGGTAATTTCTGGGTATAAGGCAACAGGGAGAGTCTTAAGAGCAATGATACCCGCTAAACATAAAATAAGTGAAATAACCACGGCAAAGCGTGGTCTGTTAATGAAGAATTTAGAAAACATTATTTATTCTCCTGCAGAGAGGTTTCCTTTTGATCGGTTGTCGGAGTTTTGCGATCCGGGGCATTGATTTCACTTACATTGACCTTCATGCCATTTTGTAAGCGCTGTTGTCCAGAGGTAACCACGCGATCTCCTTCTTCTAAACCGGATACAACAATGTATTTTCCATCCACCATATCTCCGGTAGTGATATATTTTTGTACGATGGTGTCATTCGGAGTGACGGTCATTACATATTGTCCCGTAGCATCTTGAGAAACAGCTGTTTGCGGAACAAAGAGGACAGGATGCAATTTGTCCAAACTGACGGTAACATTCACATAATTTCCCGGTACTAGACGGTTGTCTGGGTTGTTTGTTTTGGCATATACCGCCATGGTAGCTGTTTGGGCATTAATTTCGTTATCAGAAAACACAGTGGCGGAAGGCATGTTAATGGTGTCTCCGTTGGGGAGCGCAATTTGTAAATCCGGATGTTGAACGGTTACTTCATCCATACCAGATAAACGTTCTTTATCTGTAATAGAGAACACAACGCGGATGGGATCCATTTGAACCACGCGTGCCAATTTACTGGCGCCGGCAGTGGCTAAATTCCCTTTAGTGATAAGTGCTTTACCTATATAGCCAGTAATCGGGGAGCGCACTTCGGTATAATCTAAGTCTAATTTTGCTAAATCCAGAGTTGCCTGGGCAGATTTAACATTGGCTTTAGCATTGGCTAAATTGCTTTCTGCCAATTCCATATCGGCCTTTGATAACATTTCATCTTGGTATAATTCTTGTTCACGGTGGTAATCGTTTTCGACCTGAGTTAAATTAGCCTTGGCTTTATCTACGGCAGCTTGAGCGGAAGATACGGCCGCTTTATAGCGTTTTTGGTCGATAACAAACAGAACTTGCCCCTCTTTTACCAGGGAACCATCTTTAAACATAACTTTGTCTACGTATCCGGACACCTGCGGTACAACATCAGCAGCGTTGATGGCCTCTACGCGGGCAATAAACTTTTTACCCTGTAGCATGGGTTGCTTTTTAAGGGTTTGCACGAGAACGGTGGCCGTTCCACCCATACCCGGCCCGGCGTTTTTACCTCCCAGTTTCCCACTTATAAGAAACCCAACGGCAATTCCTATCAAGAGAAGAATTGCAAATTTTGAATAATGTATTATTTGTTTTTTTGTCATAATTATTTCCCAATACTTCTATATAAGATGGCTTTACTCAATAGTAAATCGTAAAATGCCGTAATTTTATTTTGGCGGGCATCAGCCAATTGAGCTACGGCAGTAAGAAGGTTTAGTGTATCGCTTTTTCCAACTTTGTAGTAACGAAAAGCGACCCGTTCGTTTTCTTCGGCGCTCTCTAAAACAGTTTTGCTAATATCATAAGAACGTACAGCTGTTTTATAATTTTGATAATTGGTCCAAACATCATTTTGAATTTGTAGACGAACGTTTTGGGTATTGGCCAAAGCTTGCTGATAAGCGTAATAAGCACTTTGCGTTGCGTACATGTTTGCAAATCCGGTAAATAACGGCATAGAAACACTAATACCGGCGGCAGTCTCCGTTTGATATGGATAAGAATGTTTCCAATTATCTCCGTATGTTGCGGAAGCATTTAGATGAACGGCTGGCAGATTTTGAATGCGTGTGTTGTGAAGGGCCGATTTGGCTGCTTGGGCTGTGCTTTCTTGCGCACGCATTTCCGGACGGTTCTCCAGGGCTTGATTCATGAGTTGTTCCACATCATCTGTTTCAATTTGAGTGGTGTCTTCATTAAAAGTAGGAGTTTCGATATTCAAAGGGGTATTAGGAGGCAAATTAAGAAGTACAGCCAAGTTTCCCAGTGTTTGACTTTGTAAATTTTCAGCCAATACTACCGATAGAAGGGCTTGCTCATATTTTGTTTTAGTTTGCAATTTGTCACTTAAAGAAACCATTCCCAATTTATAACGTTTTTGGGCTTCGTTGTAAGATTGTTTATAAGTATCCAGACTGGCATTGGCACTAATAAGAGACTCTTTTGCGGCCAGTGCTTTTAGGTAAGCTGTTTGTACGGCAAGCATCAAATCTTGCAATTTTGCATCATAGGCAAAACGTACCGCGTTGGCTTGCGCACGAGAGGCTTTAACACGAGAAGTTCTTCCCCCCCAATCAAAAAGTAACCAAGAAGCGGCAGCGGTAGCCGAATAGGGTTCGTTTTGAGTATAGTGCGGCTGGGTCTGCGCACGTTGACCGGTAATGTTTCCTTGCCCAGACACTACCACGGAAGGTAGATACTCAGAGCGAGAGGTCCCTACGCTGGCCTCAGCTGCCTTTACCCCCATATATTGTGCACTCAACGAAGGATTCGTACAAAGACTGATTTGTACTAAATCTAACAAAGAAAGTTCCTGGGTTGTAATATCCTTGTCTATACATCCTTCCGGTGGTTTTACTGTGTAAGCCATCATGGGATCCAAGGCCCATCCTTGTAACGTCATAGCAACTATGACAGAAAATAAAAAATATTTTTTCATATTTATTTCAATTCCTTATTATATGATTTCAAAATTGCTTCAATTGAGTGCCAAACGGCCTTTTTTAATTTTTCCGGAGGAGTAGTTTGGGTAATATCTTCTTTAAGTGCTTGTAAAATCATAAAACGATCACATTCTGATAAATTAACTTGTAAAAACATTAAATGTGCCAAAAGAATCATTTCATCCGAATCTTTTTTTAATCCAGTTAATCGTGACAATGTATGCTTTACCAAATTGTTCAAAGGTTCTGCGTATGATTTTAAAGACATTAACATTTCGGAAGAGTCTTCTAATTCCGCAAATGTAAAGATGCGTTCCAAAGGCACATTGACGCGATTGAATTTCATTTCCAGCACTTTGTCAATAATACGGTGCAGAGCCTCCCATGTTTCTTCCATGGATAATTTATCGATATCTTGGGGCGTGGGAAGGGGCTTGTCCCCCCCAAAAATATAACTTCGGTTTTTAGAAAGTAAATATTTAAGCGTTTCTAAATATAGGTTATGTTTATTTCCGAAGTGATAAGAAATAGAAGATACATTTTCTCCCGCTTCTGTTACGATTTCTCGAATAGAGGTGGAGGTGTACCCATTTTGGGCAAACAAGCGAGCTGCCGTGCGAAGTAGTTTAACGCGTGTATCTTGCATAAATTTATCTTCCCTGAAAATTATACAAAATAATTTGTTTATATTCAAACAGTTGTTTGAATTTTTTAATTAGTTTTCTACTGTCACAAAGGGAGTTCTATTTGGATGGAAAAGGCTATTTACGCTGTAACAACTTTTTTAGATAATCATAGTAGTTGTTCGAAGGAACGTTTTGAAGTTGAGTTGCTAATTGCTTTTTGGTAATGAATTTTTTAGCCAGTGCAATTTCTTCTAAACAGGCAATTTCTATTCCTTGGTTAATTTGCATAGTATAGACGAAATTAGAGGCTTCCAATACGCTTTCATGAGTGCCGGTATCTAACCAAGCGAAACCACGATCTAGGCAAAAAACATGTAAAAGATTTCGTTCTAAATAAAGGCGGTTTAAGTCTGTTATTTCTAATTCTCCGCGGCTGGAAGGCTGGAGGGTTTGGGCCAGTTGAACAACTTGGTTATCGTAAAAATATAACCCGGTAACAGCAAAATTACTGCGCGGATTTTTTGGTTTTTCTTCCAATGAAATGGCTGTTCCCTTTTTATCAAATTCAACAATTCCAAATCGTGTGGGATCATTAACTTCGTAGGCAAAAACAGTCGCTCCGGTAAAAGGTTGTTGGGTGGCCTGGGAAAGGAGTGCCTCAAAACCACTTCCGTAAAAAAGATTATCCCCTAGAATGAGAGCACAGGCGTCTTTCCCTATAAATTCTTTTCCTAAAATAAAAGCATCCGCAATGCCACGTTTAACCTGTTGAGAAATGTAAGAAAGTTGTATCCCCCATTGGTGTCCGTCTCCTAGGACACGTTTAAAATTTTCGTTATCATTTGGAGTGGTAATAATGAGAATTTCCCGAATGCCCGCTTGCATCAGTACAGACAGCGGGTAATAAATCATGGGTTTATTATAAACGGGCAACAAAATTTTAGAGATGGGCAGAGAGGCTGGATATAAGCGTGTACCGGCCCCACCGGCTAAAATAATTCCTTTCATAGTTTATCTCCATATTGTTGTTTTATTTTTTTTACGGCTGCCGTTACAGTTTCGCATAATATTTCGGCTTGCTTTATGAAAGAACGCCCCTCCAGAGAAATAGGATCAATGAGGTCTTTTTCTTTATCGTAAGCAAAGTCGTATAGCAGATATAACTTATCGGTATATTGAGCATAGCGATCCAGCAACCGCTCCAAATGTATTTTTTCCATGCAAAAGATTAAATCTGCATTTTTTAAATCATCAGCAGATAACTGGGTGGAATGATGTTGAACGTTTTCAATTCCTTTAGAAGATAAAAAGGAAGATACTTTTGACGGAACATTATAGGCCGCATTTGCATAAAGCCCTCGTGAAAATACTTGGACAGTGGGAAGAAGTTGTTGGCATAACCTTTCCGCCATAAAACTCCGACAAATATTTGCATGACAAATAAATAGTATTTTCACATTAAATACTATAGCAAATTTTATAAAATATCTTTATGAATTTATTTTTCAGGATGAGTGTTGTCTTATTATTAGGTTTTGTTGTCTTTGCATTTGCAGGTACAGACCCGTGGGCTTTTTCTGTTTTGCAGTATGGTATGTTTGCGTTAGCCCTGGGATACGTTTTTACGACAAAGACATTGTACATCACTCGTCCGCTCAAAATTATTTCAAGCTTATTGTTATTTTTGATAGGGTTGGCACTTATACAAAGTTTGTTCCCACGCACTTTGTTAGATAGCGTTGCTTTCTTCCCTTTCACCGTGCTACGGTTACATACATTGGAAGTGGCTTCTTTGTTATTAACGTACTTGATATGGACGTGGTTGATTGTTCAGTTATTTCCTTCTTTTACAAAAAGCAATCACTTAATCTTGTGTACGGTATTTATTGGAGTAGCTGTTGTCCTGTGTGCGTGTGCTCTTCCCAAAAGTGATTATATGTTTCGTCTTGTGGGGATTCGCTCCGGCTTTGGTCCGTTTTTAAATCGTAACCACGCCGGAATATTTCTAGCCATGAGTTCTGTTGGGGTATTGTCTTTCTTGTTCGCATCTTATATTCAAAACAGAAAGCAGCTATTTGCCCCGCAAAAACAATCTTTTTATATGAGGCATTTATGTTTGCTCCTCATTTTCGTGGGGCTCTGTTCGGGAACTGTTTTTACGCGTTCCCGGGGAGGAATGCTATCATTAGCCGTTGGAATTTTTACATATTCTTTTTTATGCTTTTGGGTGGTCCCTCCTAAGTTAAAAAAACGTTTAAAGGGGTGGTTTTTTACATTGTTGGCACTGGTGTTAGTATCGGGGTGGGTGGCCACCCATGTGCCGGAAATCAATGCTTTTGCCCAACGTGCTACCAACACATCAGAAATGACACGGAAGATGTTTTATCGTTCTTCTTTCCGTGCTTTGAAAGAATCTCCCTATTTTGGCTGGGGGTTGGGTACAACCCCGTTAGTAATACATAATTATTTTGAATGGCCCATTAAAAAGTATGTAAATCATTTACATTGTGATTGGCTGGAAATTTTATTGGAAATTGGATGTTTGGGAGCGGGAGTAGTATTACTGTTTATGGGTTGGCTGGCTTTATTTATGTTACGTAACCTAAAAAAATTGGAGACGAAAAAACAGCTGGTTTACAGTGGCTTAATAAGTGTAATGACGGTTATGTGCGTGGGAAGTTTGTTCGATTTTGATTTTTTTATTCCGGCTAATGCCTGTTTATTCTTTTTAACATTGGGAATTGCGTGTAATCCTTCTTTCAATAAAAAAACGGTGCAAATAATATCATTAAATTGGATAAAACGGATTTTGTTGGTAGGGATATGTGTGGCTGCGGTATGGATTCCTACAAGCAAAACGATTGCTTGGCGGTTGATGTGGCTTGGTAAGGGAATGAAACATGATACAAAAATTTTTGCTTACGAAGAAGCAGTAAGTTATTATCCTAGTCCTCGATATGCTGTTTACCTGGGAATTGCCTATTACAATGCCGGAATCCATAGTCACAATACGGAATTACGGTATGCTTATTGGCGTCAGGCAAAAAGGGTAGCAGAAACTTATCTTAAAAAATACCCTAAAGACAAAGAACTTTCCCAACTTTACATGCGTGTGTATAACTTGGATTAAAAGCTTTCTTTTCTCAATTGAAATGCGGAGTGCTGGTTTGGAAAGCCCTTCTATTTTTAGTATAATTAGAACATATGAAAAATCGTTATTTTATACTATTTTTTCTTGGCCTTGTCTTAGGATTAAGTGCCTGTTCTTCTCATTCTATTGCGGAAAATAATTCTCTTCAAAAACAATTGGATCAACAAGAGGTCCTTTCCGGAATAGAAAAAGTTCGATCCTCATCTTCGTACACGTTACAACCTGGTGATTTGGTAGAAATTCAAGTATTCAAAGAAGAGGATATGACACGTACGCTCCGTTTAAGTGGAAATGGGAACGTTACGTTTCCGTTAGTGGGTAATGTAAATTTGGCCGGGAATACGTTAGAAGAGGCAGAGGCGAAATTGGCAAAAAAACTAACTGCTTATTTGCGTAATCCGCAAGTATCTATGTTGGTAAAGGAATATGGTAATAAAACGGTGTATGTTCTGGGCCAAGTCAAGAATCCGTCCTCCATTGAAATACCGCCGGAGAAAGCACTTACCGTATTGGAAGCAATTAGTTCTGTGGGCGGGTTTACCGATATTGCCAATACCTCCAAGGTGCGTGTGCTTCGCATGGAAGACGGGAAACAGAAATCCATGGATGTAGATGTTGCTCAAATTACCAAACAGGGAAATAAATCACTGGATATTGCCCTTATGCCCGGAGATGTTGTGTTTGTGCCGCAGAGTATGTTTTAGGAATGATTTATGGAAAATATAGAAAAAGAAGAAATGAATTTGTCGGAAATAATACAAATTGTATTTAAACGCCTTTGGTGGATCGTTGCGGCGATGTTATTGGGATTAATAGCGGCTATTTTGGTAAATGTTTTAATGCGTCCTGTATACGAAGCTGTTACGCTAATGATGATTAACAACGAAAATGCCGGGAAATTAGATACAGATTCATATAGGTCATTTGCTGCCGAGGAAGATTATTACCGCACACAATATCAGTTGTTGGAAAGTCGTTCTTTGTTGGAAAAAGTCTACAATCAATTGGATTTAAACCAATACGAAGAATTTGCTAATCCCAGAGGAATTAGTAAACTCAAAAATGCCTTAAAAATAGACCCCGTTACGCGTAGCCGTTTGGTGCAAGTGAAAGCTTTCGCTTATGATCCGCAATTAGCAGCAGATATTTCCAACGCAGTTAGTCGTACGTTTGTGGCCGAAAACGTAGAAAATCGCATTTCTATGGGACAAGATGTTATTCGTGCCCTGGAAAGCACGGAAAAGAGCAAGGCCGAGCAAGAGCTACTCAATTCCATGCCGCAAGTGGTAAATAGTGATTTTATTAAATCGCTTAAGCAACAAGCGGCTAATTTAGAGACGCTTAAAGCGCAGTTATCTGCTAAATATACCGATCAGCACCCTGAAGTTATTTCCGTCAATCGCCAATTGGCAACTATTCGAGAAGAAATCAATACGGAAACCCGACGATTGGTTCAAAGTATCAAAATTGAGCTTTCTGGACAATTTTCGGGCAATAATATTCGAATTGTTGATCCTGCAATTGTTCCTACGATTCCCGTTCGTCCGCGTAAATTGATTAACCTGCTTGTCGGTCTATTGAGTGGGGCTTTATTGGGAGTGCTAGTTGCATTCGGAGTTGAATTTGTAGACCAAAGTGTAAAAAATTCTGAAGAAATGGATACGAAGTTAGGGCTTCCTTTCTTGGGATTTGTTCCATATGAAAAGAATAAAAAGAAAGAATCCGAATATGGCACCATGCTTAAAGAAGGCAATTTCTTGAAGGCGGAAAATGTGCGTAACATTCGTACCATGTTGGGATTTTCTATGGCGGACAACCCCAATAATCCTTTTTTAATTACCAGTTCATTGCAAAGTGAAGGGAAAAGTTATTTGTCTTCTAATTTGCTAGTGGCACTGGCACAATCTGGCAAGAAAGTGTTGCTGATTGATGGTGATTTGCGCCGTGGTCGTGTTCACAAAGTATTCAAATTGTCTCTGGATAAGGGATTAAGTAACATTTGGGATAAAGACCCCAAAAAATCAGATTATGCTTCAAATGTCCAGCCAATAGCCGACGTAAAGAATCTTTTTGTAATGACATCAGGTGTGAGGCCGCCTAACCCCGCAGAATTGTTAGGTACCCCCAAATTGGCTGATTTTGTTGCTTGGGCTAAAAAGAATTATGACCAAGTAGTGGTGGATTGCCCCGCTATTTTACCGGTTTCTGATACCATGTTGTGGGGTCGATATATTCCACAGGCAATTTTTGTGATTAGATATGGTAAAACCAATGTTAAATTGGCTAAAATCGCATTGGATAAGCTCCAGAAAGCCGGCGTGAAGGTTCTTGGAGGTGTAATTGGGGCCTATCAGCCACAAGGCTTATCTTATGGGAAATATGGCTATTATAAGAGCTATCACTATTACTCTGACGAAGAAGAAAAATAGTTTAAATTTTTCCCCTATTTTTCCCCGGCACCTAGCCGGGGAATTTTTTGCTCATGTTTATCTAGGCCTTTTTCCCCCTTTCCAGATGGGTCCAATGACCCTTGTAAGTTGGTATAGATATTTTTAAAATGATGATAAAGGAGTATAAATGAGAAAAATAACATTTTTTATATTGTGCGTTTTTCTGCCATTGTTGGGGCAGGCACAAACCTCCAAGCAAGCTCTTCTAAAGCTTTTTATGCCCAAAAGAAGTTTCTTATCGGGGGTCACCACTACAGGAGATGCTACTCGAGATGCTATTGCCCTAGCTGCACTGCGCGCAGACTCAGAAGCCCAGATACAGGCCAATAAACAAATTGTACAGATAGCACAAAGAGCTCTTTCAGAAGGGCGTCCCACGAATTTTACCTCTTTGTTAGCGTATGAAATATTGCAAAAGAAATCTTTGTTACTTTTTAACGCCACCTCCGCGAATGTGAAGACGAAAAGGCTTGACGTTATGGTAGTTTCAAGTATTGGAGAGATGAAAAGAGAATTGGTAGAAGTGAGCAAAATGGCTCCTTCTTTAACTTTTGAACAATTTATAGTGATGGCGGAGTCCGCCAAAAGTCGTTTACAAGAGATAGACCTCTTGCAGATGGCGCTCGATACGTATTCTAAGGAACATCCAGATGGCGTGCATGACTTTTTCTTTGCTGGGCAAGATGCTCTGGCGTGGTTGAAGTATTACTACAGTGCACTTATCGGGAAGGAAAGTGAAATTCCTGCTGACAAGGGCCAAAAATCCTATGAAAAATAGGGGCGAAGAAATTGCATTAGGATTGATAAACAAAAAACCTCCGCTTTGAAAGCGGAGGTTTTTGATAAGTAATTTATCAATTAGAACAAAGCACGGACGAATACACCAGCTTTATTGTTTTCGTATTGGGCCAAGTTCACGTTGGAGTGACGGGCACGGAATTGATACCATACGCCAGCAGACAACCAATCTTTGAATTGATAATCTACACCGGGGCGGACCAAGAACACGTCATCCGTGCGTTTGGTGCCGTCTACGTATGTATCGTAGTGCATTTGGTCCCAAAGGAACGTCACATGAGCGGTCAATTTGTCGGTAAGTTTTTGGTCGCCATACAAAGACAAAGTAGTATCTTTGAAATAGCGATTGTCACCGTAGTAGGTTTCCTCTAAGCCACGTTTACCCGTTAAACGAAGGGTATTAACAGTGCTGGGTTTCCATTCCAAAGAGAGGAAATAACCGACCATGTTTCTTTCATCTTCATTATTTACTTTTTCGTCATATTTGCGCATATCGTAGTTTACTTTGGCAATACCGGTTACTTTCGGTGCAACTTGCCCTTTGACACCTAAACCGACGAGGTGGCTAGACGAATCGTTGAGTTTGTAATCTTTGTAGGCAATGTCAGAGTACATATATTCCACAAAGAAGCTGGTTTTGGCAGAAAGATTGTAGTACAATTGGGCCCCTAAATTAACGCGATTGCGGTTTAAGGCTTCCCATTCGTCTTCAAAATAGTGATTGTAAATATCTTCTGCTAAGAAACCCACACCAAACATTTTTTCCGTGGAAGTAATGTAAGAGAAATACCCATGGTTATTCAAACGTTTGGCACGTTCTGTTTCTGCATTGTTGGCAGGATCAGAGGTGTAGAGAATGCGATCCCCTAATTTGAACTGTTTATTAGAAAGTTCTACCCCGCCTAAAGCATCCCAATAATTATTGGTGCTGGCATCTTTGGTATAAGCGTTATATCCCACTAAAGCATTCGCATTGAATTTCAAGGCAGAATTGGGAATATTGGTTTTGTAATCGGCACCTACGCGAGTTGTGCTGATAACAGAATCTTTTTTCCCATAGTGAGTTAAATAGATGTTATCATCATAGCTTACATCTTCAGATACCATGAATGTAAGTGGCTTTTGAGCCATAACTGGAAAAGCTACAAAAGCAGCAAGTGCAATAATTGCTAATTTTTTCATTTCTTGCTTTCTCCCTAAATTTTTTAGTTACCAGTTGGAGCAGAAGGACTTACTTCTGCTTCGGCTGCCAAATCATTTTGCGCTTGTTGAGCAGCTAAATCAGGCGTATTCAAGGCAGCTTCTGCGGCTACAAAAGCAGGAGTGTCTTCTTCCACGGTGTTTGTTCCTTGGTTGGACACTTTTGTAGACGTAGTAACCGGTTTGTACGGAGCAACGACCGGTGCTTCGCTGCGAGCTATTTTTTCACGCGCAATGGCGTCTACTTTTACAGAAGAACCATTTGCAACGGTGGATGTTTTCCCACCGGTTGTGATATAAGCTGGACCGCCTTTTTTAACAGTTACTAATTGCGTTTTGGGATCAACAACTAAACTAATGGCGCCGTTAGCGCTGATGATACTTCCGCCAATTTGAACCCTGTTTAAGTTGGTGCCGGAAACAATAAGACGTCCGTTATTTTCAGGACTGATTTGGACGTTTTGATTTTGCGGTACCGTAATGACAACTTCGTCGTAATTTACGACGGTTCTTGCTTTTTCGCTGATAGAAAGCACACTGCCCGCTTTATACTTGACAGGTTGCTGTCCATCTCGGATGACTGTGATGGCCGCATTTAAGGCCCCCGCTAAGCACAGGGTGCTCAGTAAACACAGAAACTTCTTAATCATGTGGTACATCCTCCTATTTTATTTTACCTCTAGATTATACTATTTTAAATGTAAAAGATGCAATCTTTCAAAATCAACATTGGATTAGTTTATTTACGTCGTGCACTTAGACGGAATAGAAGCCAGCCTAGAAAAGTCCCCAGTGTATTGTTAAGAACATCATCTGTTTCGCAACTACCTATGTGGAAAATAGCTTGTATTAGTTCTATACAAATCGAAAAAGTCAGGGCATAAAGCAAAATTTTCCAAAGCGGCGTTTTTTTAAACAGGTAACCCGCAAAAAAACCAAACGGTAAAAATAAGGTGATATTTAATAAACAATCTTCTATAGGAGAATTTTTTGTAACTTGGAAAATATTTTTACTGCTTCTCAGTACAGAATAGCAATCTGTTTTAGAAAACTCTCCTTTCCCCGTTAAACAAGAGAATGCTATTTTGTAAGTAATAAATGGTTGAAGGCGGAAACGAACCATTTCCTTGACATTTCGACAAAACAAAGTAAAGTAAAGTACGCTGCCGGCGTAGAGCGAAGCTAAACTCCACAAGTAAACAAGGCGGCTTTTTTCTTTTTTAAACAAACGAAGGCTTAGCGGGACTAACAACAATCCGCCTATAACAACCAGTGTTAATAAAGATACCTGTTTCATACGAATAAAAGTTATTATAAATGCTTTTTCTTCTCGTTTGTATTATACCAATTTCTTAGCCTTTCAAAGACATATTTAACCCCATATCGCTAAATGGGGAAAGAAATAAAATAAGCTATAATATAAAGAGTATGACGAATTTACGAACTTCTAAACGATGGCTGGTAACGGGTGGAGCGGGTTTTATTGGCTCTCACTTAGTAAAAGAATTGGTAAAACAGGGACAACAAGTTGTTGTGTTAGATGATCTTTCCAGTGGGAATTTGGAGAATTTGGCACCTGTGGCCAGCCAAATATCCTTTATTCAGGGTTCTATTTGTACGCCGAAAGATGTTTTGAATGCATGTGGAGGAGTGGATTATGTGTTGCATCATGCAGCTTTAATTTCAGTAGCTCAATCCATGCAAGAACCGGAACAAACAGCTCACATTAATGTCAAAGGAACCTTCAATGTGCTGGAAGCAGCCAGGGCACAACATGTGAAAAGAGTCGTTTTTGCTTCTTCTAGCGCTGTATATGGTAACAGTCTAGATTTACCCTACAAGGAAAACACGTTGCCGGATTGTCAGTCTCCTTATGCTTGGAGTAAACAAGCAGGGGCAGAATTATGCCAGCTTTATACCCACGCATACGGAGTGGAAACGGTCGTTTTGCGCTATTTTAATGTGTTTGGTGTGGGACAAAACCCTCATTCTGCTTATGCGGCAGTAATCGCTAAATTTATGCAACTGGCAGCTGAAAATCAACCTTTGCGGATTGATTGGGATGGTAAACAAAGTAGGGATTTTGTCCATGTGTTAGACGTTGTACAGGCCAATTTGTTGGCGGCTTTAAAAGGTACGGCCGGAGAAATTTATAATGTGGCTTCTGGCCGTACATATACGCTTTTAGAACTGGCAGATACGATAGAGAAAATTTCTGGCCGAAAATTGGAGCGGGTCTTTTGTCCCAAACGGGCCGGGGATGTGCGATGTTCGTCCGCCGATATTTCTAAAATTTCCGCTATAGGGTTTGTTCCAAAGGTTTCTTTGGAAGAGGGTTTGCGGGATATGTGGTTAAAAAAACAGGAAGATAAAAAATGAAATTCTTATTTTTATTGTTGGATTTTTGTGCTTTTTCCGTAATCATGTGGAGTGTATTCGTATTACGTGGATATGTTAACAGCAGTGTGTTTGAAAGGAATGTTCCGCTTTTTGCGGTTATTTTTTTGTTTGTTACTTTTGTGTTGTGGTTGTTTTCGTTCTACGATATCAAGCAATTACGTAAACGAATGGTTTCCTACAAAATGCTTTCAGTTGCATGGTTGATATGTTTGCTAGGTTGTTCAACTATGATTTACTTCGTTTCTTCCGTGTTTTCTATCCCTACACCTAAACGTTTATTGCTGATTATTTTAACAGTTTATTACGTCTATATTTGTTTAATGCGTCGAAATTATTTTAAATTGGATTTTGCTAAAAAAAATGTATTAATTTTCGGCCAAAGTGAAACGATTTCTGCTTTAGTTAAAGAAATGAAGTCTTCTCGCGGATTTCGCATACGAGGAGTGGAGCCTGTTCCTGCGGAAAATAAACATTATTCGTTGAACAATTTGGACATAGTGGTTACCGGCAGTCGGTTGTTTAAAGAATATCCGCAAGCATGGGAAATTATTTCTAGACAATTTATTTCGAAAGGGATTGTAGTAGATACGGATTTTAATGTCTATGAAAGAATGTTTCGTCGAGTATCGCGTGAAAGTATTGCAGACTCTATTTGGTTATTGCGTGGTATTGGTAACCGCCATGAACATACAATGTACGACGATATTAAACGGGCATTTGATGTGATAGCCTCCATTTTCTTGCTCCCTATTTTAATTCCGTTAGGACTATTTATTTGGGTGGCGGTTCGGATAATTGATGGGTATCCACCGCTTTTTATTCAAAAACGAGTCGGGCAGTTAGAAAAGCCTATCTATATTTATAAATTCCGAACGATTGTTCCTGGAGGGACGGAAGAAAATATTACAAAATGCGGAAGATTTTTAAGACGTTTCCGCTTGGATGAAATTCCGCAAGTGATAAATGTTTTAAAAGGAGATATTTCGTTCGTTGGACCTAGACCCATTTGGGAAAATGAATATGATTTTTTAAACAAATATGTTCCTAATCATAATATTCGGACAATTGTAAAACCGGGTATTACGGGATGGGCGCAATTGAATTTTAAAGCTCCCCCCACCTATTTTAATTTTAGGAATGAAGCCCCCGAAGAATTAGATCCGCATGCTTTTGATGCTGCTTTTACGCGTCTTTCTTACGATGTATGGTACATTAAAAACCGATCCATTATGTTAGACATTGAAATTATGTTACGAACAGGTTTGCGAATGTTCATTAAGGATACTTATGTTGCGTAAATTAATTATAGGGTTTCTACTAATAATTACCTCCCCTCTTATGGGATTGGAATTCCCGCTTTGTGTGTACGGAATATCGGATCTAAAATGGGTGCCTGAAGTAAAAAAAGCCGGATTTACATGTTTCCAGAGCTATCAAAAAGATCCGGATACATTATCTGCTTTGGCCAAACAGGCCTCTAAATATGGGTTAAAAACAGTTTTTTTACCTGATCAAGTTATCGGCTCCGCCAAAGAAAATGAAGCCAAAAGCTGGCCTATGTTGGCATGGTATCTGGTAGATGAACCTGATGTGCATAAATGGAGTCGAGAACGTGTGCGACAAGCCCATCAGCGTTCTAAAACAGCTTTCCCGAATCAACTCACTACATTGGTAATTGGACAAGGGCGTACGCTTATTCCTTATTACGATTTACCGGATGTAATGATGGTGGACTGGTATCCAGTTCCCCATTTAGCGTTGACATCATTTGGTGACAATGTGCGCTATACGTTAGAAGGAATGGAAAAACATAATAGTCCATACCCTCGGAAATTATGGGGAGTAGTGCAAATCTTTGATTGGAAAGATTATAAACAGCACCGGCCGGATAATGACAGAATCGGTCGTTTCCCTACGGAAGAAGAAATTCGTTTTATGAGTTATGATGGCATTTTAAACGGAGCCACGGGATTGTTCTATTTTATTTTTACTGCGCAAAACAAGCCTATGTTTTCTTTTCAACCAGATAATTGGAAGCGGGTGACACGGGTAATTAAAGAATTGGAGGAGTTATTGCCCATTTTAGAAAATGGAATAATAGTGGAAAATCCATTAGCTATTTCTCGTCCACTTGTTATGCAATCGCGTGCCTATAAGGGATATATTTATATGATTTTGCTGAATTCTTCAGATCAGCCGCAACAGATTCCGCCCGCTTTGCTGGAAAAATATTACCAAAAAATGTTTGAAAAAAAGAAAGAAAAAACAATTCCCCCCTACGGGGTATGGGTGCTGAAATATTCGTAAGACAAGGGTATTTGATTTTTGTTATAATATCCTTAGTTAGGAGTAGTAATCAAATCGATTCCTGGAGAGGTGGCTGAGAGGCCGAAAGCGGCGGTTTGCTAAACCGTTATACGGGTTAATTCCCGTATCGAGGGTTCGAATCCCTCCCTCTCCGAAAAATATACCCCCGTAAGGGGGTTATTTTTTTGGTTAAAAATTACTGAATTTTACAAATTTGTTTTCATAGGCCACAAAGGCCTCTTGTAAAATTTTGACAGCCGTCTCTTTGTCAAAGATTTTTTCTACTACAACTGTTTTATTTTCTAATTTTTTGTAATCTTCAAAGAAGCTCATAATTTCAGACACCAAATGTTCGGGAAGTTCTGAAATGTTTTGATAGTGGCTGACATTAGGATCTCCTTGGGCGACAGCTACGATTTTATCATCCGCTTCGCCATTGTCCAACATGCGCATAACACCGATAATTCTTGCTGGGACAATGCACAAGGGAACAACTTCTACTTGTGACAAAATAAGGATATCCAAAGGGTCTTTATCTGCTCCGTACGTGCGAGGAATAAATCCATAATTGGCCGGATAATAAACGGAAGAATAAAGCACACGATCCATTTTAAGGAGTCCACTCTCTTTATCCAATTCATATTTAGCGCGGGTGCCTTTTGGAATTTCAATAATGCCGTTTACAATATCGGGCAGAGTCTCTTTGTTGCCAGGCGACACATGATGCCATGGGTTGAAATTGGTAAACATAATATCCTCTCTTGATAATTTATAGTACGATTATAGCAATTTAGCTAAGTGAGATTCAGGAGTAACCCTTGGCAGCCCTTCAACACATCTTGCCAAGTTTGTTCGAAATCCCCAGTATACCAGGGGTCTGCGACTTCATGTACATTTCCTGTATATTCCATTAATAAATGCATCTTATGCTCATTATCGGGGCCGCAAATGCGTTCTATATTACGCAGGTTGGCATAATCCATTCCAATAAGAAGATCATAATAGCGGTAATCAGCACGTGTTAGTTGACGGGCTGTTTTACCCGCGCAAGAAATTCCGTGTTCGGCTAATTTTTGACGGGCTGGAGGATAAACAGGATTGCCGGTTTCTTCTGTGCTGGTAGCGGCAGAAGCAATTTCAAAATCCTCTTTGCGATTGGCTTTTTTGACAAGATCTTTTAGAACAAATTCTGCCATAGGACTTCTGCAAATATTACCATGACAGATAAATAAAATTTTATGCATAATTCAAAAATCCCCGCCGTAGCGGGGGTGTTTAAAAACTTTTTTTAAGTCCTTCCTTTAAGGGCGTGAACTGCTGTCCTGTTAGGGTTTGCCACTTTTTGCCCGAGCAAATCCAATGACCGGGGATGGTGGCTTCAGTTACTTTGTCGTAATTTAACGCCGGTAAAGTGCCTGTGATTTTGGCACATCCCTCATAAATTTTTGCAGCGGCATTCATCATCCATTTTGGAGCATTGGGCATAAAGGGCTTCCGCACATTCATAGCTTGGGCCATTTCTGTGATAAAATAATCCCAAGAGTAAATTTTTTCTTCCGTTATGAAGTACGTTTCATTCCCCGTGTCCTTACGGGCAAAAGCTTGGTAGAGAGCTTCCACTAAATCGGATACATGTACAAAACTGAAATAACCGTTCCCTGAAGTATTTACCATAAGACCGCGTTTGACCCAAAGAGCAATTTTAGAAACGCCCGAATCATTTTTTCCGTATACAATGGGAGGTCGAATAATGGTCCATTTTACACCCGAACGAATAGTGTTTTTGAGCAGTTGTTCGGCGGCTTGTTTAGTAATGCCGTAATCAGATACAGGGGTCGGTTTCATGGATTCAGTTCGGGGATGATCTTTGTCCGGCGAATACCCGCTGGCTGCCAAACTGGACACTTGAATATAAGTTGTAATAGTAGGAGTTTGGTTAATTGCTTCAATAACGTGTTGGGTGGCATCCACATTGGCACGTTTGAAGTCTTCATAATTAAATCCAAAAATTGCTGCGGCTAAATGAAAAACCCCCACACACCCCTCCATAGCTTTTTTTAAGGAGGCAGTATCTTGATAATTTGCCTGTATCAATGTTACGGCGGGATTGGCAGGCTGTGTTTTTGGGGCATGGCGCGTTACAATGCGCACATGATACCCTTCTTGTAGTAATTTGTCGGTTAGTACACGACCAATGAAACCGTTTCCGCCAGTAATAAGAAGTGTGGGTTTATTCATATTATTTTCCCGAAGTATTCGTATCCTTTTGTTTTTCCTCGTCGGCAGGTTGTTTTGCTGCTTCTTTTTGTTTGATATCTTGTTGGTTAGCAAAATTTTGCTCACTGCGGGCGTTACGTTTGTTAAAATCAAAATTGAATGTTAAACGTTTCATTCCCATTTCGATATCCTCACGCGTCGGGAAAACCCCTGCTTCTAAACGCTCGATAGGATGAGTTCCTTCTTCTAAAGGCATATAGTACAAGATTGCGTAGGTTGTCCCCGTTAACAGAACTAACGTGAACAACGTGTTTACGATGGAAAATCGATCCAATCCGGTTATTGCCAGTATAGTAGAAACGACCATAAGTACACCTATCGCTACGGCCAACACAATTGCTACGAACATCCAAACAGTAAACGTATACTGTGGAAAGAAGACTAATCCCAATAACACAAATAACACAACTAATACGAAACGTTGAAAACCACCCATTTTATTTCTCCTGTTTGAACTCCACCGTAACGGTTAGTTCATCTTTTTCATAATACATTGGCAGGGGTGAAAAAGGCCCTGCGTTAATTACAGCAGACGTAGCTGCAAAATCATAAGAATCATCCCCAGAGGAAGACTCTACTTTTAAATTTTTTATCTTACCATCACGGGCAATGGAAAACGTAACGGTTGACGCCAAGGTGTTTCCGGCCGGGCGTCTCTTTTCCCATTCAATCCATAACGAATTTCGTACTTGGGTAATGTACCAAGGATATGGGAAATTGGCAAAATCCGTTTGAATATTTCCCCCTTCAAATTCTCCCTCTGCCGCAGCGGAATTTTTGGAAGAAGCTTCTTCCTCTAAGATGCTGGGGGCACTTAAAGGAGCCTCTTTTTGAGTGTTATTTTTGGGAGTGGGTTTAGTTGAAATTTCCGCTTTAGAGGAATAAGCTTTTTTAGAAGACTGTTGGGGTTGTTGAGGTGCTGGAGTTTCAGTTGGGGCTTGAACAGCCGCTTTGGGGGCTTGTATGGAGCCTTTTGTCGGTTCTTGCCCGGTAACGGCTTGCACTTTCCCGGTACCGATAAAATCAATGGTATAGGTAGCCTTCATCTTTTGAGAAGAAGGAGCTAAAAGTAAAATTAGAAGGAGTGCCCCCATAACGTGTAATCCGCTGGAAGCAATAAAATATCTATTCATTAGTTTTTCGACAATACGCCAATTCCTAATTTGGCGGCACCTAATTTTTTAGCTATATCAAATACATCTACCACTTGTTGAATTGGAACCTCTTTGTCTGCTTCAACTAAAATGGTCTTTTTGTTGGCTTTGCCTAAGCGTAAAATTAATTCACGTTCTAACGTCTTGACCGTAACTGTTTTATTGAGTACGCGTATTGAACCATTTTTTTGTATCTCAATACGAACGACATCATCATCCGCTTGGGTGTTAATGGCATCTGATTTCGGCAAATCTACGTTCATTTGCATTTGAACCAGCATGGGACTCATGACCATAAAAATAATCAACAAAATCAACGTGATGTCGATAAACGGCACCATATTGATATCGGCCATAACGCGGTGTTTATTGCGACGGTTCATACTTATTTTTCCACTGCCGAATGTGCGGCGTAAATAAAATCTTGAGCGGTTTTCTCTAATTCTTGGGCAAAATAATTGGTTTTGGACAAGAAATAGTTGTACGCAATAACTGCTGGAATAGCCACAAATAACCCAGCAGCTGTATTAATTAGAGCTTCTGCAATGCCGGCTGCTACGATAGAAGCTCCCGCACCGTTGGCGGCTGCATTAGAAGCTAAATCCTTAAATGCGTGCATGACCCCAATTACTGTGCCGAACAACCCTATGAAAGGGGTAATGCTTCCTAAAGTTCCCAAAACAGTTAAACGACGTTGCAATGACGCAATTTCAAAGTCAATAACACTTTCTGCCACCCGTTCTTGTTCACTGGCAGGCCGAGAAGCCGTTTTTATTAATCGGGTCAGCAAAATGGCGGCGGGTGTATTTTTAACTTGTTCTTTTTTACAAGCATCATTAATCTTATTATAGTTGTAAGAGCGAATGGGATGTTTGCAATAGTCCATTAATTTCCTGGAATAAGAAATAACAGAGCGCAGACGGAAAAAACGTTCCAAAATAATGGAAATGGAATAAATAGAAAGTAAAATCAATAAGATTAGTACCGGTCCTCCGGCAGCAATCAACTCCTTAATGTTGGTCATATTTGAAAAGTCCATATTTTTTTATCTCCTCGGGTAATCCCTATTTATAAAAAATGATAAAAATTTGTAACAAAATGTTAACCATGAGTCCTGCGCAAACGTCGTCAAATACCACGCCAAAGGCATTTTCTATTTTGTCAAAGGTTTTTACCCATAAGGGCTTAATTGTATCAAATGTACGAAACAATACGAAACCAGCTAATAAATATCCCCAAGAACGTGGTAAAAAAGCCATTGCCGTAAGGTAACCGGCCATTTCGTCAATTACGATCTTTGGATTGTCATGCCCTTTGTACCCTTTAAATTGTACCTTTTGACATACAAAAACGGCAAGAGCCCAAAACGCAAGCAGGGTGATGAGATAAAGCATATAGTCTTTTGGGAAAAAAAGCACCAATAAAACACCCCACAACGTTCCCAGAAAACCGGCTCCTGTATTTTTTTTAAATCGAAACACCAGCGGAGGTAGATAGCTGATAAACCCCCCTGTTGCCAGTGTTTTATAAATTAATTGCATGGCAAACTCCAAGACTTTTTAAGCATATCCCAATTATTACGCAAATAAGCAATAGCACTTAGCCAAGTAATGACAGCGGCAATAGCCGTTAGTGTATAGGGAATTTTACTCAACGTAATGAAAATAATGCGAAAAATATTTTGGGCATTTCCATGTAACAAATGGGACAAATGATATACATCCAGCACAAAAAAGATAGTACCAATAGCTACCATTTGGATAACCGTTTTAAATTTCCCCCACCGTTCGGCAGCCATTACTTTCCCTTCTAATGCGGCAATAGCTCTTAGAGTGGAAACCATCAACTCGCGTAATAAGATAAAAAATACAGCCCAAATTGGGACATCTAACTCTTTGATTCCTACAAAAGCAAAGAAGGCTGCCATAACTAAAATTTTGTCCACAAACGGATCAACAATCGCACCGAAGGGCGTAATTGTATGGGTATTTCGCGCAATTTTCCCATCTACCCAATCTGTACTAGCGGCCAAAATAAAGATAGCAGTTGCCACGAAACGAGACCAAGAAAAGGGCATTAAAATGAAAACAAACATTACAATAGATAAAGCTGCACGGATAAGGGTAATTTTATTAGCAAGCGTCATCATTGAAAAAGTCCTCCGAAAATAGATATATCAATGGGGGTGTTTTTGTCTGTATGTGATAAATTAGACTGGGTTACCATTAAATCCGATACAATTTTAATAGAAGTTGGAAAATAATCCTTTGGAGAAAGAGTGAGGTAAAGCATATAAGGTTCTCCTTCTTTAGGAGTAAGCACTAATACAGGACTGCCATTATCTTGTTGTAGGGCTACATTGTGCCGATCCAATAAGGCAGTATAATTACCGAAGTCAAATAAAGCTTGATTGGGTTGGCCTTGCTGCCATTCCTTCCAGGAAAGGTTGGTCACTTGCCTTCCCGATTCATCAAAAATCATAATTTCTTGTTTGTTGGTAAGAGCTGATTGTTCCAAGGCTCCTGACGCATCCAAAGTGTCTAAACGTAAGAGTTCCCGTTCTTTGTCGTATTTTAAAGTGCCTTGTGAGCGGCTGACTTGAACACCATCATAAGAGGAAGTTTGTTGAAAATCGGTCGTTAAAAAAGTAAGTTTTTTATCCCAGTTCTTTAATGCAGTTACTACTTCCCCCGGGTATAAGGAGGCGGTTTTAGCGGGCTGTGTCTTTGCCGTAGCCACCGGTGGCTCATTAAGCGGTTGGGTTGTTTTTTCAAGTACCGGGGCATCCTCCACAACTACGACCACTTCTTCGGAAGGTTGCGGATTGCTTTCGGAAGACGTATCTTTTCCGCAAGCTACTAAAAAAATTAGTGCAGAGCAGAAGTAAAAGGATTTATTTGTAAATAGTTTCATATTCGGGTTCCTTATAGTTTTTGTCGTAGGGTAAGCTTTGCAATTCTTCTATTGCACTGTCAATTAAATCATAATGGATTTCCCAACGGTTGGATCCTTCCGGCTTGGTAATATAACCTCTCATTTCCAATACACTGAGAATGTTGGTAGCTCGGGCAGAAGAACCAAAATGAGCTTTGAGTAAATCTTGCGATACTCGGCGACGTTCTTTGATTAATTGCAAAGCTTGCAAAATCTCTTCCGGTTTAGTTCCCAAACCATCTTGCGGGCGCATGCCCTGCTGTTGTTCTTGTACGATTTGGACTGGGTAATCGGGCCCCCCCTGTGCACGTAAGAAATCTGCCACGGCTTTAATTTCTTCAGGCGATACATACGCCCCTTGAATACGGAGCGGAGTTTGAGTGGACGAATCTAAAAGCAACATATCTCCACGACCTAACAAATTTTCTGCCCCGACGGAATCTAAAATAACTTTTGAATCAATTCCGGAGGCCACTTGTAAGGCAATGCGCGAAGGCATATTGGCTTTGATAATTCCGGTAACAACCTTTACGGAAGGGCGTTGGGTGCATAAAATCAAGTGGATTCCCATTGCGCGTCCCATTTGTGCTAAACGTTGTACAGAATCTTCGATAGAAGCTTTGGTTTGTAGCATTAAATCTGCCATTTCATCAATAATGACGAAAACGTAAAACATTTTTTCTTCATTATGTTCTTTTGCCCATTGGTTATAACCCTCTATATTTTTCACTTTTGCCATCTGGCAGATGTCCAGCCGTTTTTCCATTACCTTAACTAACATCTGCAGTGATTTCGCAGCATCATTAGGTTTGGTAATAATATCTGCATCATCACAGGAAGTTTTAGGGTCGTATAGATAGGGGATGCCTTCATAGAGAGTAAGTTCCACTCGTTTAGGATCAATCATTAAAAATTTTACCTCGTCTGGCTTGTGTTTGAACAAGAGAGACATGATAATTGTATGCAAACAAATGGATTTCCCGCTGTTGGTTGCTCCGGCGATTAAGATGTGTGGCCATTTTTCGGCTACAGTGCCGGCAGGATCTCCATTGGCATGACGTCCTAGCGCAATAGGTAGGACGGCTTTTGATTTTGCATAAACGGGAGATTGCAAAATTTCTTTCATGGAAACCATAACGGATTTATCATTAGGAATTTCAAATCCCATGGTACTTTTTCCGGGAATAGGCGCTTGCACACGAATGGAACGTGCCTGCATACTAGCTTGGATATCCTGCGTAAGAGCTGTAATGGAAGACATTTTGACGCCGGCGTCCGGTTGAATTTCATAACGCGTGACGACCGGTCCCGGAGATACCCCCGTCACATGAGCACCAATTGCAAAACTTTTTAGGGTTTCTTCTAATCGTTTGGTAGCTTTTGTAATTTCTTCGTCACTAGGGCCTACTATTCCATCGCCTTTTGGATCATTGAGCAAATCTAAAGAGGGAAGCTGAAAAGAAGCCGGATCAAATTTTTTATTTTCATTTGTGGATTCATGTCCAGTAGCTTCTTCCTTTTCTTCTTGGGCCTGGGTATCAGGGGATTGCTGGGATGCTAAAGTTTCTCTGGAAGGCAGCTTGACAGGCTCAGCCACTGGCCGGCGAATTTCTATTTTCGGTCGACGAATTTCAGGTTCATTGGAAACAGTAGATTCTGTAGTTTCTGAAGAGATAGAAGATTCTTTTACGCTCTTTTTCCCCTCTTGTACTTTTTCTTTTAACTCGGCACGAGATTGCATCCAGCCGTTGTAGTCATTGCGGATAAATTCAAGGGTGGATAAACAAATCGTTTTCCAAGGAATAGCAAAAAGCATATGTATCCCTACTAGCAGAAAAGCCAATGAGAATAATGTGGCTCCAACGGAGCCTGCCACCCCTTTGAAAGCTAGAAATACTTTCTCTCCAACGATTCCCCCATTAATGAGGGATTTATCAAAGATGGTTTTTAAAAGCGTAAATAGACTGGAAAGCGAAGACAAAGAAATTAAGCTGCCTATTAGGAAAAAGAGAAAGGATGCACTTTTGCTACGAATTGTTTGAATCAGCCAATAACCTAAGAAGACAGGAATAAGGCCGGCACTTAACCCGAAGAAATGTTGCAAATGGGAGGCTACCTGATTTCCTAAAATTCCTTTGTTCTGTGAAGTGAACCATAAAATGGCACAAAGCCATACGCATAATGCACCGGATAAAATAAACAATGCCGTGCGAGGCCATGCAAGGGAATTGGAATTTTTTTTCGCCTTTTTTTTAGCAGTTCTTTTGTGGGTGTAATAATACTTAGGCATATACGGATATTTTACTTTTTTTAAGGCGGAAAAGGAAGTCTTTTATATTCTTAAACCCCCCAAGGATCTCTTGGGGGGTTTAAGGGAAAGATATTTACATCTGTTCTTGTAAAGAAGCCGCTGGAGCTACAGATTGCGCCGGTTTTTGTCCCCATGTAACCTGATAGTTGATGTCATTGGCCTCTAATGTTATTTTTTTCTGTGCTAAAAGTTGCCCTAGTGCTAAATACAAAACAGAACTGGACAGGCGGAACATCACCTTCAATTGCCAGGAAGAGGCTTGTTTATGGGTAGAAAGATATTCCGTAATGCGCGTAACGGCTGTTTGAATGTTTTCATCTAACGGGTTCATAATTAGATCCTTTCAATGGCAAAGAGAATATCCCCTTGTTTAACGGGTTTGCCATTTTCTACCAATACTTTTTTAATGATGCACGGAAACTCCGCACGGACTTCATTGAACACCTTCATGGCTTCAATTAAACAAATTACATCCCCTTTTTCAACCCGGGCACCTTCTTTTACAAACGGCGGGGCGCTGGGAGTAGACCCTCTGAAGAAAATACCCATCAACGAAGATTTAATAACTTCTTTGTATTGTTCTTCCGTGGGGATAACCGCACCGTTGGCAGTGGAAATAGCTCCACTGACGCTAACGGGGACCGGAATCATAGAAGCTTTTGCTTTAACCAAACGCAAATAAACGCCTTTATGGTCATACTCAATGGTGTCCAAATTGTTATCCTGCATAAACGTATAAAGTTGTTTTACATCTTTCAAAATAGGTGACTCCTGCCCTTTTTTTGCAACTTTTTTATTGGGTGCAGTCGTTTTTTTAGTAGTTTTTTTCTTCATACCAAACCTCGTTTCTACTCTTTCCTATATTTTACATAATTTTCAATCTTATTACTATAAATTGTCCCAATTATCTCGTAAAGTTTGCATGATTTCTAGCAAACATTCATTTAAATCTCTTCCTAAAGTGTAACGTAAACTATCTCCCATTGACTGGGTATAGAGAGGAGAAGTGAAAGGCAATAAAACATTAGTTCCGGCTGTTTGTAACCGTTGGGTAACGGCTGTTTGATTATTTAACTCTACGCGATTAATGCGTTGGGCATAATCAGTAAAGATGACTTCTCCAGAAGACTTAAAGAGCGTTAAAGTAACTCTTGTTTGTAATTGGGGAATTTGAGAATATCCCAACCATTGTACACTTTCGGTGGAATCGGTACGGTAATTGGATACCTGATAGTCCAATTGGGCCCAATAATCATAACGAGAGCTTTTGGCAGAAGAATCCACTTCCACGGTGGAAAAGAAGGGGTTAAGTGCATCTGCTGCCGCTACAAGGGAACCGTCTCTTAAATCAATCTTATACGAATGAACGGTTGATTTTTCGTGATAGTCTTTAAAAACAAAGAGAGGTTGCGCAATATGGTCTGATAAAACGAGAACACGCGCTTGAATTTGGGGAGAAACATCCGGAGATTGAAAAATTCCTCTCTCCAAACGACTAGAGTAGGTACAAGATGTCAGCCCAAAACTTATTAATAAAAGAAGTAAGGCGCGTAGAACTTTCATAAAAAGTATTATAGCAAAAAATATTTTGTACGTATGGAGGCGAGCTCAGAGGAATAAATGTGGAAAATATTAAATAAAATGATAGGAAGGATGGGAACCTTCTTCAAAAAGTTCGTCATTTACGTTTTTTGTAGAGGGTTCTATTTGACGGGCTTTTTTGATAATGGCAGGGATTGCACCCAATCCGCGAGCTATTGCAGAAAGAGTTGAAACGGAAGACTGTACAGCTATAATTCGAGTGCTATCTTTTCCTTCGAATATAGGGCCGCCGCTCATACCCTTCTCAGCGTAAGCGGTGAATAAAAAAGAGCCAATGCTGATTGTTGGCTTGGGAATGTTGTAATCTACTATTACTTTCCCTATACTTAACCACGGGTGTTGCAAGGATAAAGAACCGGGAAATCCTGAAGAAAAAATAGTGTCTCCTATGACTAAAGTAGAGGTGGTGGCTCCAAAATAACCGGTTTTATTTCCTAAAGGACGGTCCAAAATGATGATACCCAAATCAGCTTTAATAGAGATCATTCCTTTCTTAATTGCGCTGATATATAGGATTTTATCTGAATAGGCTTTTAAGGAAGAAGGGTATCCTCCTGCATAGATGGTAATGAGAGAGTTTTCTGCTTGTTTATCTAGGCAATGTGCGGCTGTTAATACAGCATATTTCCCTACCATTGCGCCGGAACACATCCAAACATATTCTTTGTTTTCTCCAACTAACAATACGATTCGTTTGTCTTCGTATTGCTCTAATTCGGACTTTTTACGCATGAAAAGAGATACGTTGCTAAACGTGCCAGAGTCTTCTACGTTGTAGTCCGCCGTTATCAAGCTATTGTCAATAGGAGCTGATCCCTCGATAGATTCAAAAGGGTCATCAATATCTATTATTTCTTGTTCTTGTGCGTCAGGGGAGTAGAAAAGAATAGAATCGGGGTTAACAATGGTTGCGTTGTTTTCTTGCCCATACAAAGGCAAAAAACAATTGATTCCCCAAAAGAATACACATAAAATCGATATTATTGTACGCATTACAGGCCCTTTCCGCATATTTTCTATATATAGTATAGGAATAAGAATACGTGGAACGCTAGGGCCTTTTGGCCTAATTTGTGAATAGGTCCAAAACGAAGAGAATATACAAAAAGCCCCTGCTTTTGGCAAGGGCTTTGGTGAGAAAATCACTTATTTCAAAAGTGCTTTTCGGGACAAGCGTACTTTTCCGCTATTGTCGATTTCCACGCATTTTACTTCGACGATATCTCCTAATTTTAAGACATCTTCTACTTTATTAATGCGGTGTTTTTCAATTTCGGAGATGTGGAGCAACCCATCTTTACCGGGTAGAATTTCCACAAAAGCCCCAAACGGTTGAATGGAGACCACTTTTCCTTTGTAAATTTTGTTTACTTCCGGTTCAGCAGTCATCATTTCAATTTCCGTACGGGCAATCGTCAACTTATCTGCGTTGGCAGCGGCAATCGTTACGATACCATCTTCGGAAATATCAATCTTAGCCGTAGAGGCTTCCGTAATACGTTTAATATTTTTACCGCCGGGCCCAATGACAGCACCGATTTTGTCCACAGGGATACGCATTTTGAAGATAACCGGCGCAAAGCGGGAAACTTCTTTCTTTGGCTCAGCAATCGTTTTTTCCATGTGATCCATAATGAACATACGGCCTTGTGTAGCTTGGGAAATGGCTTGGCGTAAGACATCCAACGGAATACCCGTTTTAAGTTTTACATCCATTTGGAAGGCAGTAATACCTTTGCGGGAACCAGTCAATTTAAAGTCCATATCTCCCAAGTGATCTTCCAATCCCATGATGTCGGAGAGTACTACAAATTTGCCGTTTCCGCTGATGGCGCCCATGGCGATACCGGAACAAGGTGATTTCATCGGTACACCGGCGTCAAACAAAGCTAACGAACCGCCACAAACGCTGGCCATAGAGGAAGATCCGTTAGATTCTGTAATGTCGGAAACGACGCGAATCGTATACGGAAATTCTTCTTCGGAAGGAATAAGTGGCATCAATGCGCGGCGCGCTAATTCTCCGTGACCAATTTCGCGACGGCCCGGAGAGCGGTCCGGTTTGCACTCGCCCGTAGCAAAGCCCGGGAAGTTGTAGTGCAACATAAATCGTTCATAGGAGATGTCATCCAACCCTTCCACCATTTGCTGGTCATCTTTTGTGCCCAACGTGGCAACAGCCAAAGATTGAGTTTGACCGCGGGTAAATAAGGCGGAACCATGTGCACGCGGCAAGAGACCTACCATGGAACTTAAAGGACGGATTTCGGTCGGCTTGCGGCCGTCTACACGCACGTTTTCGTTAAGTACCATGTTGCGGGATTCTTCATACATAATATTTTCAAGAGCAATCCCTGCATAGATAGCAGCATTTTCAGCATAAGTAGGAGTTAATTCTTCTGTAAAAGAAGCTTTTAACTGAGCTACTTGTGTATCACGTGTTTGTTTGTCAGAAAATGCGTGAAGAATTTGTTTGGCGCTTTCACGGAATTTGCCGTTGGCCAAATCTACCACTTCTTGCGGCAATTTTTCAACGACATATTCAAATTTCGGTTTACCGGCCAACTCGCGCAATTTAAGTTGTGCAGCGCACATTTTGTCAATTTCCGGCTTTGCAGCTTCCATTGCTTTAATAATTGCTTCTTCTTCTACTTCTTTGGCCCCCCCTTCTACCATCAAAAGACCTTGAGCAGAACCGGCAATGGTTAAGTCCATATCACATTCCGGCAAAGCTTGTTCTTCTTTGGTTGGGTTGATAATGTATTGCCCATTGATGCGGCCGATACGTACAGCAGCTACCGGCTCATTGAATGGAATAGAAGAAATAACTACAGAAGCGGACGAAGCCAATACCGACAAAATATCGGCATCATGTTTTTCATCGCTAGATACGACCATTGCCGTTACGTTGGTTTCGCAAGCAAAACCTTCCGGGAAAATGGGGCGCATCGTGCGGTCAATAATGCGGGAGGACAAAGTTTCTTTTTTGCTGGCTTTGCCTTCTCGTTTGAAAAAACCGCCGGGGATTTTGCCCGCGGCGTAGGTTCTTTCTTTATAATTGACCGTCAAAGGAGTAAAATCGGAAATACCCGGTTTTTGTTCCTTGGTGGAAACGGCAGTGGCCAAAACACGAGTATCCCCCATGCTGGCAAC